>Ga0209645_1000051_pt1 | contig 51470 bp, 36 predicted proteins | sample ETNvirenome_6_30_FD_184070 | JGI IMG/M metagenome (GOLD analysis project Ga0209645, IMG submission 184070) | Marine viral communities from the Pacific Ocean - ETNP_6_30 (SPAdes) (version 2) | ecosystem: Environmental > Aquatic > Marine > Oceanic | place: Pacific Ocean | collected 2013-06-19
GCATCCAATCATCATTATACGCACGAGCAATGAAATAGTTCACCTCTCCATTCATGTTGAACGACGGGATTATAACACGGTTTGCATATTCACCGCTAGCACAAAATCCAATCTTCCAATTTACAAGGTCCTTTTCTGTTAGTCCTCTACTTTTTAAGTATTGCCTAGCAGCCAAAGAAGACAAGGAAACATTTCTATTGGCCAAGGATATAAAAGAGTCTGGCAATTTTATGGTCTCTTCGACCACCACATCTTCATAGTCTCCAAAAAGCTCGTCAAACGCACTCAGAGAGACGCGGCCAGTAATCGCATCCCACTCCTGCAATTGGTCGAAAGATCCCACACGTCGTATAACACGACGAACATCAGGGCTTTTCCAATCACATACCCAACACTTTGCTCCTCGATTAAGATTAACAGAGAACTTTGGCTTGTGGTGCTTGCAGAATGGGCAAGTAAAAAGGTATTCGGACCCGGCCCTTCTGAATCTACCGAGTACCGCCTTTAGGATGGAGAGTTTTTGTTCTTCCATAAATTATAACCAGCCTTGGCAATCACAATGCTGTCAGCACGATCATAAGAATCGGGCTTTGGATTGCCTTGTCTGGTATACTCTATGCTAAATGCTGGCTCATTGTCAAGCAAGTATTCAAGCACAACCTGTTTTGCCTTAGAGCCCCTTGGAACCTTGATGCCACAAGATTTTCTAGCTGCATTAACATTTACATGTATCGGTTCGCGATGAAAAACTTGAAAACATATCCATGATATAATCGCATTATATCCATACAAGATAGAAAGTATTCTTGCTGAAGAATTTCCACCCCTTAGAAATTGCAATGGCTCTTCGATATATACTTCTTCTATGTTGTACTTTTTGCCTATATCAATAAGTCGTTCCTCGACCCAAAGTCCCTTTGAGATCAAAGTTGGGAAATACTTTTTGTTCCTAGTGTCCCAGGCCACATTGCAAACTACATCTCCGTCTTTGTTGACAACTGTCGCCCCGGTTATGCTGGTGCTAACATCTAATCCTAAAATCATTAAAAATCCAGTTTCAGTTTAAATGTAAGTTCCCTATCTTCAGTCTTTTTCACAGGATTTGCAACCTTTGCAATCCCAATTAGGTTTTTGTCTTTGTCAAAAATCCCGACTTTAGATATAAAAGTTTGTGGTTTGTAACTTCCTGTTGGGCTTACATATTCAGATTTTACCGTGTTTTTAATTGTTTGTTCATCGCTTTCTATATAACCAGCCGAATTACTATAAAAAACAAAAGCAGCGTTACTTGTTTGGTCTATGTACGATGGGTTACTTGAAAAGTTTAACTCATTGCGAGGAGCATGGGCCAACATTGTAACAACGGGCACATAATTTGTGCCTGAAAATTCTAAATTATAGCTAGCTGAAAGTCTTGAATGAGCCACATCAGTTTCTGCCGGAATGCCATCAAGTGCACCTACGCCCCAATATAGCCAAGAAGATCTGGTTGGTTTATTTTCATTTGTATAATCTAGACCAGACATAGAATCCAGATACCAACTGCCAGTCAGCAATAAGAAGCCTTCATTATAGAGAGCAACCCCTGCTACACTTCCCGATCCCACGCTTCCCTCTGGGCCGGTCTGTATTAGCTCACCACTATAGTTTTCGTCTCTCAGTTCGCCTATTAGAGTGCCCGTGATATAAAATTTAAGGTTTATTGAGCCCTTCTTTACTGATGAGCCGTAAAATATGGAGGGAATACTAATAAGGTTTACTGCATCTTCGCCCTTGTTCCACCTTCCCACTGAAGAGCTATACTCATAGTGTGGACTGCTAGCGACATAATAATTTAGTGTGTTTTTTAAAGCTAGAATCCTATTAGCTGTGTTATCTCTGGTTGTGCTAGTTCCAAATAACTGTCTCTGTATACTAGCAGATAGCGGATACGACGAAGACACGCTTTCGCCAATCTCTGTTCTGTAGAAACTCGAAGTTGAAATAGTTCTAAATGCTGTTAGGTTGCCATTTCTGGTAACAAATGGGTTTATTAACTTTGGAGCATCGGTCCCATCGTGTCTATCAACATTTAATTCATAGAGGTTCACATGGCCAGTAGGGACGTTTGGTACGCTGCCTGTGAATGCCCCGCTAATCTTAGATTGATTATCTAAGAAGATTGAAGAGTTATAAATAAAGAATTTTTTCTTAGGATGTGCTTTTATGCGATTATAAAATATATCGCTCTGTTTAAATTTATAATATGGCATAACATAAATAAATAGTTTATGTTAGTAATCTAAACGCACTCTTAGAGTAAATTCGTCAGTGGGATCCTTTTTCAAAGGCTCAGAAACCTTAGCAACAGCAAGAAGCTCATTGTCTGGGCTGTATAGTCCAACGGTTGTAACATAACTTACAGGGGGATCTGAAACATTATCCTTGACCCTAATCTTACTTGCAGTTAGGTAAGATGGGTTTGATGAATAATTAAAATCATTATTGTTTGCTCTACAGAAATAAATTGTGGAATTTAATTCAGTTGTGTTGTTGAACGTTATATTTTCTATCCTGTGTCTTAGTCCGTTACAATTACTAGCGATTGTGGAACCAGTCATGGAGGCATTAACTGTTTGACTGAGGCCACTAAAGAACAGTGGCTCGGCTGGGCCTCCAGAACCGGAAAGTAGCGCGCCTCCGCCTCTACTCTCAAATATTGACGCCGTGATTACAGCAACCCCAGCTTGATAATATAGGAGTCCTGCTTTAATCGCCTTAGCGCCACCCGTTTGGTTGACCAACTCAGTTCCAGCGACGTTTGTAGCGTATAAGATTGAATACTCGCCGGCTGGTGAGTTTACCTTAAAGTCTGTGTTAGCATCAGTGTCCGCTAATTGAACTCTTTGATTAAAGGCTCCAAAATTATCGTATGCCCCACTAACACCAAGAGTTAAAGCAAAGCTACCCTTTTTAATTTCGTCTTTTGTTAGTAGCCTGGCGAAGTTTATGAAGAACGCCTCTCTAATTTTTGTTCCGCCACTTAGGTCTCCATCTTCGTCAAACTCATGAACAGATCCTGTGTGATCAAAACCCATGAGCACTTGGGCCATTTGATTGTAAATATTAATCTTTTTAGATTGCTGTGTGTTCGTAGACGCGGACAGTGAGGAGTTTGATGAATAGCCCATACTTATATCAAAAATATGATTAGCAGACGAACTCAAAAATGGATAATCAAAAACACTTTGAAACATGCCATGACTATAATCTTTAATATTTGTCTCAGACGCACCTTGAACGTATGTCCCCGAAACTATAGAGCCAGTTATTGGTATAGCTTCATGAAGAAGAGATCTAGTGCTCGTGACATCTTTTGCACCTAATGTTTTAAACGTAGTAGCCATTTTCTATCCTTTAACCTGGTGATCTAATAAATCTAACTGGAATAGAGACAGTAGCTCCTGTATTAACTCCAGTGACCCGTATAGTCGAGTCTATATAATTAACGTTAACCGTGCCGCCAGCAGCTGCTGTTACAGACATGGTGTTTCCACCAAATTTGTTAAATAAGTGAGTGCTTGTGGCAAGCTCTATTGACGCCGCAACCTTAAAGGCTAGACGATTTGCTCTGGGCCCTCTTATCGAAGATCTAACCTTTGGATTTGTTATATCCTCAAAATAATTTCTATCAGATTTCATGCTAACATAATATGTCGCAATGTTATCATCATCAATGAAAGATACAGAAGCGGGCGCTCCTTGAGGACTCAAGATGCTACCAAAACGATTGTCTATCTCTATTTGATAAGAGGTTTCAATTAAGCTGGCATCTATCGCACGATTTGCTGAGATTTCCGTCGTGTCCAACCCAGCATCTACTGAAATAGGCTGATTGTTTTCAAAGCCGCTGGCTCCAAATAGGATTCCATCAACATCCATTTTAATAGAGTTTGAAACTTTTGAATCTTGAGTTGCCTCGTTTACAGTTATCAAATATGCGTTAACTCCAGCATACAAAGGTTCTCGCAATTGTTCGCCTAAAGCTAACTTTAACACTGGTAAGAACAAGACATTTGTTCTTGGTACTGTTATTAGTTTTGATTTTAATGAAGAGGCATTGTTCGTAAATGCCTCTAGAACAGGAGTTTGTAAAATTTCTAAGTCGTAGTATGCGCTTCCGCTAGGGTGGTCTTTATTGTAAAGCCCGTAATCAATCTCATCATCACCAAGGGCAAACTTTGTGATTCTAAAGCTTCCGTCGCCCCTAGCTAGTCGCTGCCTTCCAAGATCGGTTAGGACAGCATCGAGTATTATATCTCCTGAATTATCTAAAAATGCCATATTAATTCCTCAACGTAAATATAATTAGTAATTTTCCAATCATTTTTCCTGTTTTTCTTTTAAATAGTAACATAGCTAAGAATCATCCCTTCGGCGTCGTGCCTTTGGATCATCAACAGATGATTGAAGATCTGGGTCTGGGTCGCGAGGGGGCGGCGGGTCGTAGGGCGCTGGGGGGAAATCACGGAATACTCTAGTCCCTGTTCTCGTTAGGCGACCTAGAGTTGGAATGTCAGGGTCCCTAGTGTTTACTGCTATTCGCCCTCTTCCAACTGGTACCAAGGGGGGCGTGCTTACGCCAGTATCATCTGCTGGAACGGTTGGCTTAGTAGTCGGGCCACCTGTTCTTGTGCCAATAATCCCAGGAGGAGAGGAAGTCCCAATAGAGCCACCAGGGACCGCAGATGGAGTCGAGGTTGTTGTTGTAGTGACAGAAGGTGTTGTAAAAGTTGGTATGCTAGCTACCCCTGCTGTGCTAAGTGGCGCGGTTGAGTCTGGAAGGGGAGCCACTCCTGCAGTCCGTAACGGAGGTATCGCTGCTGGTCTTCTATCGTCATACTCTTTTTTGCATTTAATGTTTAAATCTAACTTTCTTCCTGTTTTGCGAGAGGTTAAACGAATTTTAAAAGATCTTTCCCAGACACTTTCATCTTGGACTCCCACAGGCAACTCAGTGCTTGTAGGGGGCCGTTCTGCTGTCTGCATAGAGGGATCGTTTGAATTTAAAACACTTTGCAAGAACGTTGGACTTATTTTTAAAAATCTATTTAACTTTTTAAACTTCGTCTTTCTTCTCTCGTTTGCTTTTATTTCTATTGTTTTTACAACAGGAAAAACGGCTCCATCACTATCAATTAATTCTATTTCATAAACTGGACTAGGGTATGAGGCATGGCCATGAACATCAATAGCTCTAAACAAATAATAATATTTTTTATTTGGCAGTACCTTGCTTCTGAAAGAAGTTGAGGAAGCATTTCTGTATCCTATGAGCGCGTCCCTCGTATCAATTGTTGAAAATATTTTTTCCCTAAAATCATCATAGGAAGTTGGCTTTCTGTCGGTTCTGTATACTTCAAATTTAGTTGATGGGTCATCATTTTCATATAGAATTTCAATCTTGTTGGGGTCTGTGTTCATAGACCTTAATCTATTGATATACAATTGCTCTTGAGGAGTAAAGGCAATAGGCTCATACTCTTTTGATCCTGCCCCGGTATTTAGAAGAAAAAGCAACTCATTATTAACAGCCCTATATGGGTACACCTCAACTTCTGGTGGCATGGGCGGGTCATCTAAAACTGTGCCTCGTAATATATTTATGCCGCTTGTAACTGACGATGCGTAGGGAAGCTCTATAAGCTTAATTGATGGAGTTAATTCAAGGTCAACATCAACTAGGTAAATCTGTTCACCATCTGAGAGAAATTCGCTGGGAATAGCTGTCTCAAATGGCCCCGATCCTCCTGGCGAGCCTCCAACAAAGGTAACTTCACCCATAGTGACTGGTCTAAAGTTTCCTGTCACTCTGAATCCCGGCTCGCCATCCGTTCGTATTGTGAACGTTTCTGGATCAAAATATCTAGCTGAAACTATTCTAGTTTGTGTTCCCACGACTAATCTACAAGTATGAATTTCATATTCATATGTTCGGCCATATCTTAATTGGGTGTCTATAAAGTTAACAACACTTCTATTGTGCCCATTATTTAATAGATAAAAACTCTGCATTGGTATAATTGACCGGACGCCCTCCGGGGATACAAAATATTTACTAACTTTAAAAAAGACATCCTCCGAGTAGGCACGATCTCCAGACATTATATCTTCATAAGTTCTTCTATTATTGTTAGCCAATTCTAGCAACATCGCCCTCATATTGGATGAGAGGACCGAGAGTCCACTAGAGGTATCATCTATGATGTCTGTGTTTCTTCTTATGATAAGCAGATCAGATAGTGTTGATTCAGCCTCCTCACCAGAAAAGTTTTTCAAGAAAAGATAACTTGATTCATCAAAGTCAACAAACTCTTCGCCAAGAGCCCACTGCCCTATGTCAAAGATTCTTCTCTCTGCAGTTCCTCCGACTGGTAAAGTATACGTTGTATTTCCGGGATCGGTATAGATTCTTTCGTGATTTTCTCCAAAGGATCTGTATGATGCAAAAGTTGTTTCTGCTGAGCCTCTTAAGTTTTCAAAATCAGAAACCACATCCCTCATTAAATTATTAAGGGCAGGAAGAGATTCCTCTGGCCCATCTTCAAGTGACAACCTTTTAACAATTTGGTTAGGTGTCGTTTGAGAGTATTGAATTTCTGCAAACATAGGAAACAATTCTTTATAAGAATTATAGCTCGTATGAATCCTATCTTCAGTGGTTAGAGGAATAAGCATGTTTCTATACTTCTCTGATAGAATAGCTATACCGTTCGATAATGGAGTGGGCCCCGACGTAGTGTCCACCGATCCAGCTATGGCATCTGGATATCTGCTGGCCCATATATCGTAATATTCCCCCCTGTCTATTTCGCCAGACTTCTCTGAGCTGAGTGAGGTCTCTCTGATAGCGTTTATAAACACTCTTTGCATTTCAGACGATCTATTCAAAGTTATGAAATCATTGTAAATCCACTGATCCACGTAGCCATCTTGGTTTATTCTTGGCTCTGTAAAGCCAACGTCTATCTCATCCCCATAAAACGCACTATCGCCGCTGGTAAGTCCTCTCTCCTTTTCAAGGTAAAAGGTGTAAATATGCGGAGACAGAGTTTCACTTATCCCGTACCTATCCAGATTTTGTTCATAAAGTTTTGTATAAAAATTATAATCAAACTTAACATCAGCTATTAACTGATTAAAACCTGGTGATCCGTCATAAATCACCCTGTTCTCTGTAGAGGAATACGCTTCTTGGTACTCTAGGGCATGATCTAGATATGTTCTCCCAACAGACGCGAATCCCGCTGATCTAAGATAGTCTACAAAAACTTCTACTCCAGTACCAGCCTCTTCAAAAACGTCTTTATATGTCAATCTTATAGTTTCGGTTCTTACTCCATATGGATTCAATGACGAGGGGATACGGTCGTCAGAAGAAACCCTATATTGAATGTTTGAGATCTTAGCGTTTGTTTCAACGTACTCTTGATATCGGCCCCCTCTTGCCCACCTTACTGACTGCACTTCTTCTGAGGGGTCGTTAAAGATAACCCAATGGGCAACCGCATCTCTCCTAATTGGGTCCATTGGCATCTCTGTAAAGTGTAGGTTTTCCTTGTCTACGATGATTGCGTTTCTTGCGAACCCACCACCGCTACTTTGAGGTTGAACAAAGTCTCTACCAATTGATGATTCTTCCGTTGGATCCTCAATGGTTAGCGGCGGACCTGGGTCTGGTGGCCTAGCTCCGTCTCCTGGGTCTGCTCCTGGGCCTGGGGGGATAGTGCTCATTAATACGAGCCTCCACTAGATCTGCCTCTTGGCGATCCCGTCTGTATACCTCTGCTGACCACCTGGCTACTTGAGGCTCTGACTGCTTGTCTTGTTTGTCTCGCTGCCTTTAAGCCAGTAATTTTCTTAAATGAACTCGTAGGCGGCTTTGAGACTTGAGTTGCTAAATATTGAATATCATCGCTCATGTTCGTACTACTAGCCAATAATGTTAATAATAGATTAACAATCTCTTGTTGTTCAAATTCATCTTCTTGTTCATTACCACCTTCATCGGCAGTAATAAAGAAATACTCATTGTAAATAGGCAATTGATCAAATAAGTTGTAGTCTCCAATGTTTAGATTTGTTTGATTTTGTTTTCTAATTCTACAAAAAACAGTACCACTAATTAAAGACAATTCCTCAAGAGTAAGTTTTTTCCACATCTCTGCTTTAATAGAACCCCCACTAAAGCCAGATAAATATTCTACCCTCCTAAGTAATCCAAAATTATACACAAACCCATCAGTATCTGCGTCATCGTTGCTCGCAGCTTTAGCAGCAGTATCATTGTAAAGCCTTGTTTTTCTTAAAGTTAATAGTTTTTGCTGGTGGGGTAAATCCTTCAGGAAGTCATTAACTCCCTTTTGTGTGCTGTCTAGTTCCCCTGTCTGTTTAGATGGTATAACATTCTTACTAATGAAATTGTTTTCTTTAGATAAATCAAACGATATCGTATCTTTTGAGGATTTGTTACTTGCTTTTGATAAGTCTGGGGAAACGTTTAGAATTTGCAGAACTCTCCCTACTAAGGAGGTTGCATCTTCTGGCTCATCCTTTTCTAATCTAATTGTTAGGGCCTCTTGTTCTGGTGGTGCGCTAGTAAATTTATTACTTTGACCCAAGTATTTAACTGATGACACATTACTGTTTGTAACGCTGGGTTGGGTGCCCATATTTTTTGTTGACAAGCCTATAATTTTTGAAGTTTTTTGTTGTAATTCTTTAATATTTTTTATTCTTTCCTCTTGGGAGCCCTTGCCGGCTTGATTTAATACCACGTCTGTATCGCTTGAGGCACCAATAAAATGTGAACCTGCCGCATTGTCAAGCAAAATATTTTGAGCGACAGCTGTAACAGACACATAGTCTAGAGAATCTATGTTTTGAGATAACAGGTCAACTCTTTTACCATCTAAATCAATAAAGGCAGGGGCCATGTCAGAACCCTTAGAATTGTCCGCAAAAAGACTGCTTATGTTGCCTCTATCTAAAAATTTAAATTGTTGTTGTGCCTCATCGGCGGTAAACAAATCATCACTAATTCTATCATACTCTTTAGCAAGTCTTGAAGAGAATTGATTCCTTGTGACGCTAACAATGCCAGAAGAGCCTTCCACGCCAATATAATCAAAACCAGAATTTTTTATTACGTTCGTGTCAAAAACATCCATAAAATTAGACGATGCATCAAGGACTGGGTAGGAACCTCCACCAGCGATTGCACTCTTCTCTCTCGTGTGTCTTGTGTGATCTTTCATAATTATTTTTTCTAGTTTTGATTCAAGAGAATTAAGAAGATTAATAAAGCGCACAATGCTGTCTATATTCGCCACCGCTGGATTGACAAACGAGTAAAGTGCCTTAGCTAGTGATGTCTTGTCTTTTTCATTTATATTTGTCAATATATCTAATATTTCTATGTACTTAACTATCGCCTCAAACCAGCTCTCATTAAGGGCTGTGCTAAATTCTGCTGCTATAAATGAATCTGTAAATTTGTTTGTTTGAACGTTGTAGTTTCTAGACGCTGACGCTCTTGAGAGGTATGCCTCACTGTCCATAATGGACAATCGAAGCTCCTGTAATTTTGTCTCAAGAAATTGTTTTGTTCCATCTTTTATTTGTAAGGACACAGAATACTGATAGACGCCATCTGTAAATTTTGAAACTTGCATGTCTTGGCCCGTGAACATGCGATAGCTATTTAAATTATTAAGTGACACTTCTTTTACTGTAGCAGATATGCTAAAGCCGCTGGGAATCTCATCGCCTTCATAAACTTGCCTTGTGTTAAGGTATGATAACTCTCCATCAAATGCATATTTAATATTGCTTTTAAGTACACCTGAAATATCATATGATGAAATAACTGTCTCTGGGTCTTGCTGTATATCGTAGTCAGCAATCAAATCAGCCGTGCTCTCTAATCTGTTATCGGCTTGAAAGATACGAACTCTCTCTCTTTTTACAGACAAGTCTATTATTGGAGAAGCGGACAACAGCGTCTCTACAACTCGTGGACTAGAGTTTAGAAAAAGTCCTCCGAATTCAGAGTTGTTAATCATAAAATTTAAATGATCAAAATTAAAACCAAATACAGCGCTGCCGTCCTTGCTTCTGGTTATGTACAAATTTGAGAAATAATTTTTTGGAGTTTCATTCACTCTATTTGAAATATTTATTTGAGCGTTAATTACTTTTTCTACATTTGGAGTATAAGAGATTTTTGTATTTTGCACCTCTTGTTTAACCAGAGACTTGTGGGCTGAGTTAGTGTGAAAGGCTCCTTGCATCCATCCACTAGTCGGATGGTAATGTACAGCGCCCGGCCAGATAGAGTTATCCTCTGGGTTTATAAATCTAAAAGCTCTCTCTACAACCTCGGAGCTTTCAATTACTTTTTCTACCACAACTGGGCTGTGTGCTATCAAAGGGCTGTTATTGGGCATTTCGCCAACCTGGCACAAAACAAAGTAAGTTAAGTGATCTGGCTTTTTAGTGATATCAAAGCTAACCCTTTCAACTAAATTTAATATTTTATTTCTTGTTAAATCATTTTTTTGTTGCACTATGGTGCTTTTGTTGTTGTCTCTAGATGAAAGCGACACTTGTCTTATTTCATAATCAACATACTGATTATAATTTTGAAACACACTTGCGTCATTTGTGTCAAAAAAATCTGAGGATCCCAATTCGTCAGACAAGTCTTTGTTTGAGCTTTGTATAATTTTTACAATTAAAGGGCTCCTTGCTCTTTCATTGTCAATCCAGTTAAGACCCTTACTATTGAGATCATCTAGGGCAACCACAGATAATTCCATCTCTACTTGTAGTCCAAACTCATCACTATTATCCTCCATTTTTTGGGGAGGCTGTAGGTAATTCAATGTTCCATCAATTTGGTTGGGGATGGCGCGTGGCTTTCTAGAATTATCTGTTGAATTATCTTTGACGCTTTGGCCAATTGAGGACTCATTTACTTTTATACTTCTAACGTAAACGCTTGGAGCTGCGGAGCTTTCTAATCCTTGTTCGTCAATTTTTAACATTTAGCATTCCTCTCCACCCGTAGAGTTTGTATCGTATATATCAAATCTTCCAACTGCGAGCACATCTGGACAATCATAAGGTATATCATCTACCTCAACTCCTCGCGCCTTTAAGTACCTTATCAGCTCACAAATCTGTTCTTCTGGAATTTCCAAGTCGGTGTCAATGTTGAAGTAATACCCAGCCATATCAGAAGTAAAAGCGCCCTCATCTCGCAACATTGATGCCCTCTCTTCCTCGTCCAACAGAATACCATCGACTATTGATGGAATCTTCTCAGGGAAAGCCTTTGGAACCAACAAATCCTTCTTTCCAAACGGAACTATTTCAAAAACCTCGACATCGTATTCCGTGTCGTCTGAAGCGTTTTTTTCGTCAACACTAAATATTAATTCTGGTATTCCATCTGGCAAATAAAGATATGTTCCATCATTGTATACTCTACTTATTACCTGCTCAGGCCTAGCATCTGGAGGTATGTCTTGTGAGTAGCCCACCTCTACCTTATAATTAAAATCAAAGTCTAGTTGAGGTATTCTTCTAACTTCAGAATTCTGTCCGTTTATTGTTGAGCTAGTTAAATAATTTATCGCTCCTGACAGCTCTCCTTTTAGGACTCTTATGTCCCAAGAAGGAGAGTTTTCACTACCTAATTCCATGGACCCTAGAGGCTCAATTAAAGAAAAATCTCCATCAATTGTGGGAGGAAAAAACGTACTTTCGTTCTCTTTAAAATTTGGATCTAAGAGTGCAGCGATTCTGTTTAGCGCCACTAACGTGCTAACGCTAGTCTCAACTCCACTAAAAAGGTATTGAGTTCTAGGGGCCGGCGTGTTTGTCTGTATTCTTTCTTCTATATCGTTTTGCTGTTCTTGCACATTTGCTGCACCTGCGGCATCGTACAGAATATCATCATCAAAAAAGGCATAGTAAACTGGCTTAAAAAGACCCTCAGATAAAAGCTCTTCGCCAAGCGGAGTTAGCTCTAGATCTATCACCTCTTCCTTTTTGTTAAAAAATGTCATTTTTAACTATTTTCCTTCATCTCTTGATATCTCTACTTCTGCATTCAATTTAACTAGTTCAACCAGTGAAAAGAAATCATAAGGCCAGTTAAAGCTGTAATCGGGGATAGATGTCTTGGAAGAGCCTTTTCTGCCAACTTTGGTGACATCATCCTTCTTAAATCCAGCGCCATTTTCAGTCTCGTCTTTTATTGTTTTATCAAAATAGTTTGTCTCAGCTTTCTGCTTTACTTTGAAAACCATCCATCTAAGTCTGCTTGGCAAATTATCTTTACTTAGAAGCTCGCCCATAACCAGTGGGTGAGAAATTTTAACTTCCTTAATAATTTCAGAAGTATGCGGGCCCTTACCAGACTTGAAATCGTTTGAGTTTGAATCAAAAGATTGTCCTATCTTTGGCGGTAAACCCTGCCAAATGTCAACTAGATCGTCCCTATCTAGGACATGCTCAAACTCAAATATGTACATTGCAAAGGGAGAAACCGCGTCTGGATTCTTAATAAAGTCAAACTTTGGAGGAATTACATACCTCTGCATTGACTCAACCATCTCTTTAACACTATTGGAGACTGATTCATTTCCTAACAATGCTGCGTCAATATCTTTTTTAGAAATATCAAAGAAGCTTCTTTCGCCGCCCTTCTCGATATAGGGTATTGCAACTATTGCCTCTCTAATAACCTTAGAGTCAGAGACCTCTCCTAGCCTCTTTTCTTCAGTTTTAAATCCTAATAAATCAATTAATGATCCAGTGGTAGCCGGATTGCCGCCCAATGCATTTTCAATGTAGTTGTCCGGTATGTCAGTTATGGACATGAATATTCCCTTGTCGGGTGCATCCGGGACTTGCCCATATTGATGCCACATGCCCCTAGCTATGCTAGCGCTACCAAAAGTTGGTAAAGTAGCCTCAACCTCAGCAAAGTTTAACATTGGAGTCTCAAACTTCGTCTGTATTGCTAATACAGATGAGCCTCCATCTTCCGCTGAAATTGGCTCTTTCGTTTTAGCATCAAATGTTATCTTTTTAACTTCAGCTCTTGAAAACAAGTTTAGAGATGCATCTAACTGCATAGAGTTTGCCTCAATATTTTCAGCGTGAAGCAATGTGTTTCTAGAGTCGTTTAGCTTTCCAGACGTTAGTGCCCATTCGTTGCCTATTCTAATATAGGAAATAGCCAAATTAGCTGCATCAGTTATATCCTGTGACGTAACCGCACCGGATTTGTTAGCAGTCCAAAAAATATCTGCCCAAGCCTCTCCATAATAGTAGGGAGGCGTGAAGCAAGGATTGAAGCCATTGGTAGAGCCATATATTGGTGTGCCGGTTATTCCGCCCCCAACTGGGGGGCCAAACGCGCTGGGGCGGCTATACATCGTAAAGGTCTCATGATAATCTTTTCTCCACAAACTAAATGGCGTTAAGGGATTATAGTAGCCTAGCGAACCAGTTCTAATAGTGGAGGAGTTATAACTCTTGCGAATTTTAACTCTAGCAGCATAAACTTTCCCAGACTCTGCGGACTCCCATTGGTCCTCTGGCTTAGAGGTGATTGTTGTTAGTTTGCCTTCTGGCAGGAAGAAGTTGATACTTTCGGCTAAGAAATTATTAGCCATCATTTTATAAATATTGCTTCCTTGGCCGTTCCACGATGCAGTGACATTGAATGCTGAGCTTGCATGGGTTTCCATATCAACTAAGGTTACATCTGACATGTATGATTCTGGTTCAACTAGAGCCTCAAATGGTACTCTATATCCAAAAAGCCCCACATTGTCACCAGACGTACCGGATAAGTAAGACGTACCGCCGCCCTTTCCAATTCCATGAACATTAAAACTTGAGGTAAATACCGGGTAGTCAACTGCCAATCCACTCTTGATGGTGTTAAATAATACCCCAGGTGCGAACATTGGGGTTGAAAAAGTTTTATACGCACGACTGGAATCAACGCCAGAGGACCCTATTTCAAAGTTTACATACTGGCCGTAGGATGATGAGAACTGCTCTGCTAGGGTGCTAGCTCTCTCGGACGGATAAAAATCATTGTATGGCAAGAACTTTACAAGACCTGCACATGTTAGCGTTAGAGATGACGGTTCTCCCGTGCCATTCAAGTCATCGCGAATAACACCAAAGTATTTAAGGAAATCGGAGTTTGTATAAGTTCTAAAGAAACTTGTCTCATGGCTGCTGTTTTTGCTATCGACCGCCCCTGTCATTTGTAATAATTTATCATTATCAACTAGGAAATCCCCAGCGTTTTCTTTAACATATAAATTTATGTGATCACTAATTCTAAACTCAGGGACAATTGAATAGTCTTTGCCTCTAAGTCTCATCTCTGAGACATAATCATCATACGAGTTGTACCAAGGCTCTTTGCCTGATTGGGTTCCGGCTTCCCATAATGTTTGGCCTGCAAACATATCTTTTGGCACCATCCCAAAGTAGCCAATTGGTGATGTGTAAACAGCCCCAGTTGCAGATAACTCAAGTCCCTCTGGGCCGACAACAGACCTCACGTTCTTGATAGTATGGCGTCGAGCGTATTGTACCGAACCTATGACTTTGTTTGGAGTTCCGTTGTGAATTTGCGAATACATATTCTGGAGCACGCCGGCACCGCCTGTTGAGTCTCTTCTACCATCTGGCTCCCTGGTTGACCAGTCTGTGTCTGCATCCAAGTCCCACATACTTTGAAATAGGATAGTTTTACTATAGCTTTTTACAGAAGTAGTTTGCCTATCAGAACGAAGTGATCTCCAGAAGTTATTTCTATAGGACTGTCTAATTCTTATGCTACTAGAGAAGGCATTTACTGATGAGGGGTAAACTCTCTCACTATACACTAAAGAATTAAATCTTTCGACAGGGCTATTTGGGTTGCTTACCTGGTCTTCCGTGTATAAGTCTCTAATCCTATCGTAAGCTGGAACGCTGGTCTGGTCCATTTGGTCTGCCAAGAAGTTGTTTAACTCTATATTATTAAAGTAACTTATTGCATTTCCATAGCTCGTGTTGATTTGAACATCTTTAATTACTTGTCTATTATCAGAGGTAGTTGACCTAATTGATAGATTTTGTAATACAGAATTAAACTTAGTTTGCAGTGGAGGCTCAACAAAGTTATACAATGTGCCTCTTAGTGGTTGTGGCGTGAGTTTGTCATTTTTTAATGGATAATCTAAATTGTCCACTTTACTAAAGTAGGAAACAATATTAGCCTCTTTCATCTTCCTGGCTACCGCATGATCACCAGTTCTAGTTTGTTTCCACGTATTTACACCATAAGGGCCATTTCTATGTAGTGTGAGAGCATTTAGCATCGAAGCAGACAAGATGCCCGTTTGCAACCTGTTTGCTTGAAAGAACTCATTTCTGTAATTTGCTGTGTCAAAAAAGCTTTTTTCACTGCCACTAGCAATGTTGTTTTCCAAATTAATTTGTTCAACAACCAACGTATTTAGTCCTACAAAGTCTACGTGTATATTTGGTAGTGCTGATCCATCCGGAACAGCACTAACATCGCTTTCAGACACAAAACTTATGGCCTGATGAAATCCCTTAATGGAGCTTGAAAGCTCACTGTCGCCAAAGGTGTGGCCATAAAATCCCCTAGGAATCAATCCACGATCCAAGCCAGCCCTTCCTCGGGCCTCATCAGCAGAAGCAGTTACCCAAGAGTATTGATAATCGCTCCTTGGAATAGGGTGAGCAATTAGTGCATTGTCGTACACCGTTCCAGTTACATAATTGTTGTCAGAATAGCTTGTGGCTGCATTAAACTCTATTCTGTTTCTTGGGTTTCTATTGACCTTGTGCCAAGATGGAATTGTCTGATAGGTGTTGCTTGGTATATCTGCGTTCAAAGCGCTCCCAAAGTGACCAGCATGTTGTGACAGCAAGGTTCTTAAACCAGCTCTTCTATTCAGATTATCCGCGCGTATTGTGCCCGCTTCTCCACTACCTGATCCACGGACAGATAGATTTCTAAACGGAAGTGCATTGTAGGCAGATTTTTCGCTTGCAGCTATATCCAAATAACCAAGAGAGTTAACTTCTGGCCCACCTGGTGAAGAGAACCTATTTACAAAAATTGATTTTGTTTTAAGCGATCCAGTTCTTGCCGGGATGAGGAAACTAGCCATAATCTCATAACGATTGCTAGGCTCCAATGTGCCATCAGAAGCAACGCTGTTTCCAAAGAAGTTTCCTGGGTTTCCATAGCCGTGCTTTAGGCCCAACAAAGTGGAAAGCGTGGTTGTTGCAGGAAAGTGTTTGTTATAATCAATAGAGTTGAAATCAACATGAGGAAGTGCAATACCTCCCATTCTTGTAAAGAATCTATTGTTTATGCTTCTACCAGCTGTTTGAACAATTTCGTAATTGTGGGAATAATTTCCTATGACCGCAGAAGCCGTTGTATAACTAATGTTTCTAATATTAACGGGCCGCTTGGCTCCAACATTCCTGTATCTAGTGGCCATCTTAAAATCAGTAAATGGGTACGGACCAACGGGGTAAGGGTAATCCGGACCAACAATTCCCATCATAGTTGTGTCCGTTCCATACTCAATTCCAAGAAGTATTTTCCAGGCCTCTGGCCTGGTTTCATAGCTATCGATGTTATTCCTTGAAACCTTGCTCGAATCAAATCGATTTATATCGATGTGCCTTGATTGGTGCCCTCCAACGTGTGCATTCGTAAACGGACCTTGCAATGAGCGCTCATTTGTTAAGAATGTGTCTTCGTGCAGATTTGTTAAAATCGTGCCACTCTTGAAGCCCTCGGTAATTAATATATTATATCCGGAAGTTACGGACCCGCTGACAAGCCTAAATGGTGCTGCTATATTGCCTTTAATCGCAGATGTATACGTATCATTATTTACGTTTAATACACCTGTTTCGTCTTCTCTTCTAATCCTGAAATTAAACGAATAAAACTTCTTTTTATTTGGATCTGTTACATCATCTATATTTTGAAAATCGTCTACTTCTGTATCGTCTATTAGGGCAACATTTAAGGGGGTTCCCGACCCCGCACGCGGGCCGTTAGGCTGCGTTGCGTTTAAAACTATCTGTCTATTCTTGCTCTTTGGGAAATTAGTCCCACCATGCACGGTTCGAACAAACTTTTCGTTTATTACAAATGGTCTATTTTTATCCCTTTCATATCCGGACTGTAGAACCTCTAGTATTGTTTGTCTATCGTTATCAACGCCAGAGATGCCTGTTGCCAAGGGTGATTCAAGCCTGGAGGCTTTCTTTTTCCAGTACGGCGCATGCTTAGATTGGACATATGGTATTGGGGCACTATCTAAGACTGCATTTGCACCATCTCTAGATCTGTAGGGACTATCAGAAGTGCCGCCGCCCATTGAAGTACCAGCGCTAACTAGGCCGCTAGCTCCCCCTGGTACCTTCTTCTCTAGTGTTGGAAATTTGCTCCAATATTTATTTCTTTCCAAGACATGGCTTTCAATAAGTGTTCTTATTTCTCTTGAGGAGCGCGCTGAGGCTGGTATTAGCTGCTGTAAGAAGATTGACAAAGAAGAGTCAATCCATTTATAAAAATCAATAAATTTATCTAAATCAGGCTCGTTCTCGATATCTTCAAAGTATAGTGAGCGCGCTTTAGATAAAAGCTTATAGTCTTGTCTATATCGATTTACAGGATCGCCAATTAAATTGTTAAACTCAACAATTGTTGCAAAAGTATTTAATATTTCATCAGATATAACCTGATACATACTCTTCTCTATTGAAAAGAAATAGTCTATTGGTCTCTGGTCTCTAGTAAAGTATTCATCGTCTCGATCTAAAATGTTTATCATTTCTGACGATTGGATGACCTCTGGTTGAACTTGTTTAGCAGTATTAATAAATTCCTTGCTTATGGATTTTTTATCATTAGCAGGGAACCCATGGCCAATGGCTGTGTGCTGCGCTTTAACAATGTTTCCAAGCCACCCATATCTGGTTTGTAGTTCCACCGATCCGGATGAGTTATCTTCTACAATAAATGAACCTTGAGCATCAGAGCCAGTGAGATTATAAAATCCCCAATTAAGAGCTAGTGTTTCAATTTCTGGTATATAGGAGCCCGTTACGGCCTTTGAGTTTAAGAATGCATTCCTATGCGGGAAAAGAGTTCCATAGTTGTCGGTGTCTCTGGCATGGGCCTTAATAGTCTTATTGTCTATATAATTGCTCCAGTATCTTACACTAGAGAGTTTGATGTCACTTAGTTGCAAGGTAGAGCCGGTAAAGTTTGTCCTGTGGGCGCCGGCAAAAATTCTTTTATCGCTTCTTAGCAGCCTTTTTGCATCCAAGTTACTTATTGAACCAGTTACAAAGAACTCTTCTTCTGTTATGTCTAGTGTTTGACTAATTCCATAAAACTCTAGTCTGTAATTTTCATCACTACCAGAAACGCCTTCTATAACATCTCCAAGAGGATATTTATCATTTATAACTCTTACAGCAAAATTCCACTTCTTGTTGCCATATACATTTTTAAATACGTCAGTCGTTAAGGTAGGCATGCCACCAATTGAGGATGTTACTAAAAAGCTAGCGTCCTCGGAGTTAAAATCATCACCGGAACGAATTGCCAAAACACGAAGGTCGGCGTAATCTGTATCAGGCCAAGTTGTGTCCGCTGGGTACCCCCCTCTGGCTCCGTGCATACCAAACAAAGAGGAACTAAGTATTGGATTACCAATGCTTGAAGTGGTCTCGCAAACATCAGGAGTTACAGGGAATAATATTTCACTCTCTAGGGTAAATCCAAGATAATCCTCAACTTGATCTCCTATGGGCTTTAGAGACCCACTTGCAGTTCCTGAAATAAAAGATACGCTATTAACATTTGTCGATGAGGTCATCTGGTAAACAGTGGCGTTATTCCTGGTCTCATCTGAGAAGTCAATTAAATTTTTTGCAACAACAGACGATCTAAAATTATCTCTTAATTTATATGTCACCTCATTTCCATAGGTATTAAGTCTAATTAATTCTTCGTCAATTCCATAACAATGAATTAAGTTTCTGAAAGCCTTCTCTGTACCTTTTGCTTTATTTATATAAACAAGATTGTTATAGATGTTTTGATATATTCTATTTCTTATTTCATCTAAATCTAACTCAAAATTTCTGTCCTCATCGCGGGAAAGTATTTGCTCCATAATGCTTGAATCAATAAACATTTCGGAAGCAAACATGCCCGTGCTGTTAACCAGATCTGATGCGAATGCGGGGGAATTATAGCTAGAACTTAAATATGTTAGGTTCTTTAGCCTTGGAACCTCCCTTATTTGGTTCTGTAGCCTGTCAAAATAACTCGCTATTATTTGAACTAGATTTTTTAAATCTCCACTTGAATCATTTTCAATGATCCATAAAGGCAGAGAATTTAGTATAGATGAATTATTCTCCTGGTCATGTGATTTGCCCTGCTCTTTTAGGGTGCCTAATACACGACTAACGTCTGGGTGGGTGGAGTGAACAATAGGGTCTTTAAATTCTGTCGGAGCTGCATGGGATGACTCTATTGCGGAACCCGTGCTTCTATTTATGGCACTATATCCAGTAAAAGTTCCGTTTGATACTCTGCCTGAGTAATCTAAAATAATTGAATCTATGCTGGTGTCAGTGGTAATTCCCTCATTAAATTTAAAGTAAACACCAAGATCAACATTTGCATCATCAGTGTTCGTTCCGCCACGGACCTGTGTAAACCAGTTTCTACCGACTTGCTCAGCATTTCTCTCTATCTTCCAATATCTAAACTCATCAATTGAGGCAGTTAGTGTTCCCCAGCCCTTCTGCGGCGCGTCATTTGTTCCAGGCGGCGTATACAAGAGGGCACCTAAGTTAGCGTGTATAGGGCCCCCTATTTCTTGTAGAGTTCCGGCACTAGAGAAATATTTTGAGTCGTTTAATTCTCCATTTATGTACAACTTGGCATTTAAACCCGTCTCGGAAGATGATGCTAGCGATATGGCGTAGTGATTCCAAAGATTATTAGCCACAGACGCGGTGGTAACAGTTGCTGTTCCAATCGGCTGATTTGTTATGCCAGCGGTTCCAGACAAATATGTTAAGCGAAATACATTTTGACCAGCATCACCGTGACCAGAGCCACTAATTTCCACCATAAAACGCCCATAAGATGCATCAGTATAGGTTGTGTTGCCGTTCCAAACGTCTAAAATAACTTCTTTTTTGGTGCTATTTGGTACGAATGTTTCTTTTCTTAGCCAGAACTCAACAGTGGAGCCACTTGTCGGATTCAATGCTAAATTTGATCCCCGTTTTTTTGAAAGATCATAAATATTATTTTGATTGTGAGACCCAGAAAAAGCATCACGAATTGGGTCAGAGGTGGATAAAGTTGTGTTTGGGCCACCAAAGAATGTTACATACTGATATGAAGCAGACGCAACTGCACCATAATCACCTGATGAATCTGCGACAGAACCCCAACCATTTTTCCCTTTGAAAAGTAAGTGACCACAAGTTCTTGGATATCTTTTGTTTAAAACATATTGATCCAAAAAAGACGAGCTTAATATATACTCGTTTATTTCCCTTTCGGACCCATCATACGGATACTCTAAATATACTCTTTTTACTGCGTCTTCGTAGTATTTCTCTGCAGAGCCATAAACAGCAAAATTAGACGCAGAAGAATAGTCTATGGGGGGCAAAAAAGCATTTACTCTTTTTCTTGTCGCTATGATATTGTCCGCAGACTCTCCATCTTTTCCTAATGAATCTAGACTTTTTGCGGATACTGTTGCTGGCTTTGTTTTAAAGCGATCATTGTTGCTCATTTCTAACCTTCTTCGACCCTAAACTTAAACTCTTGCGGCTGTTCTTGCCAGCTTCCAATTGAACCATTGTAGAAAGCTAATTTAATTTTGTACGCATAGCCTGGCTCTAACATTCTCATATCTAGATCAAAATAACTTCCTGATACATCAAACGACATTTGTGTGTGCAGGTTACTTCCTGTGCCAAACTGAATGGCTTTAAAGTCATCAACCACCCTAACAACTGCATACGATCCACTCTCTACTATAAAGGGAGGAGTAGACGACACTGCTCTGTTATAAATAGATGGGTACCAATTCTTTTGGCGCGTAAATACTCTGAAACGTGCAGTCTCAAGATTTGAATAAATAGGTTGAAGGTTGGTTATCGTAGAGACGAAGGCTGTTGATGGGCTTTGAGGCTGTAGCGATATCTTTTTTGGTTCTATTGTTCCAGTTTGATATTGTATTACTCCTGGCACGCCTCTGCCGTCGCCTCCCTTAAACCAAACATCATATATTGTCTCCATGGCTTTTGGCGAAGAGGCTGTTATGGCAAAAGAAGCGGTATAAATACCAGTAGAAATGTGGCCACCAGTAATCACTGTTGGGGCGGCAGACTGTACATTTGCGCCATCAGCAACCAGTGTTATTGCCTCAGTCCCTGGTCCGTCGTCGTGAGTTGAGCCAGAAAATATTGAAACATATATTGGGCCACTTCCAATTTCAGGAATATTTCTAAGCTGTCCTCTAAAGTAGTTATACAAATAAATCGTGTTTAAATTTTCACCAGCGGTAGCTAGAGAACTGCTGTAATAAAAATTACCTCTGTCGTCTTTCTCTGCTGAGTCCCATCTAGCTTCAATCATGGGCCTCTTATAAAAGAACTCTGAGCTTCTAGCAAAAAACTTCTTTGTATAATACGATCTTCTTGCCCCACCAGCATTAGTTGGAACTACTGCTGTTGCATCTGATGCTGCAATAACGGCCTCCTGAGAGGCTGTGAGAAAGATGCCGATGCCATAGTTTGGTATAGTTCCTAATACGTTTCCCGCGCTGTTGACCCACTGCTCCACTAAGTTTGTGATATTTATTTCAAGATCCTCAACTCCGCTATCAAACTTTTGAGTAAATGTTCTGTTTATATTATCAAAGTATGTGCCACCTACTGTGTTTGAGCCCTGCTTGCCCCACTCTATGGGCCCAAGCACGCTACTAGAGCCCATCATGATCCAGTTTGTGCCCTCACCATCCCTAGTCACGTCTGTATAGTTATCTGCGTCAATGCCCTGACCCTCTTGCCAGCTAAAATCTATAAATTTTCCAGACATGCCAATTCTATTGTCAGCATCATTGGCACCAGATACAGCTGAAGCTACCAAAGTAAAGTTGCGTGGTACTGTGAATGGGGTAACCGCATTAAACATACGGAGATAAAAGCTAACACTACCAGAGGCAGGGATCACTCCATTAGTTCTATCCGTTGCTATGTCTGTTGTCGGGAATTGTACCAATATCCTAGATAATTCAGATGATCCAGAACTCTCTTGTCCATATATGGAAAAAACCTCTAATGTGTCAGCTCGGCCCATGTTTGACGCGGTGCCACGAGTTGTTAAATTTTCTCTAAAAGCGTTTGTAATTGTTGTGTCAGCGTTAGCGACATATCTTTTGATAGCCATTATTTTAGGGTTCCTATTATATCTGTATCAAGAAACTTAATCTCAAGCACAACGTTTCTTGGAACTTCAACAAATCTGTTTTGCGCGTCTGTGTACTCTGAGATGTCGTATGAATTGTTTGAATATGCTCCACCAAATTTGCTAACTAGTCTAACGTTTCTCACTCCATCAACTCCAGGGATTCTAGACAAAATTTTTCTAACCTCATCAAGGTCAAAGCTTTCGCCTATTTCTAGCTTTGTAGAATATCTATCCTTAAGTGCTTGATTAGCTTTTACAACAAGATCTAGTGAATTGTTTATTCTAAAAGATAATAAAGTATATTTTAGCTGGACATTTACAACCTTAGCATCTAAAATATCAATTGTGTCATTTATCATCTTACTTTGACCAAGCCACGTTTTAACGTTTTCTTTTACTTGAGAATTGCAAGGTGCCAAATTACCATCTTTATCGGTTGATATAACATACAAGTTTAAGTTTCTTCTAAATGAGTCGCTATCTCTGTAGATGGCGCATCGTTTTACGGAACCAAATTGACCAGGCATTGTATAGATAAACGCCTTATAGTCCTGCTCAGTTACAATCCTGTCTTGAGCGGCAAAGTTGTCCATAATATCTTGCCTTAGTTCATCAATTGACGGATTTGACGATTGTCCATTAATTGGCTTAATATTTGTTACTGCTAAAGAATTTTGCACGGCAACTCTAGAGGTCTGGTTTAGGCTGGCTGGGTTTTGAAACTGCAGTCTAGAGTCTATAATTCTATTTATTGAACCTGCCGCTGCATTGGCATTAGACAGAGTGTTCCTTCTAAAGTTCACCCTCAATGTTGTATTAGACGGAGCAACGCCAAATTTATCAGAATCAAGAAGCTTTGACGGATCAAAGGACGTATCGCTAATATAATTTCTTCCAATTTTTTGTATTACAACATTTGTGGGCTCTGCAACGGATGCCTCGCTCAATTCATTTTCAGAACCATACCCAAACTGTAGTGCTGTTTTTCTTGAGTTTCTTTTTGTGATAAATCTTCTTGGAACCACAAATGGCTTAATCATAGCTGCTGGTGCTAGATTGTCTGCCTGGCTTCTATTAGCAACTCCTTGGTAAATAACGTTTTGTGAGAGGAATGGTACCTCATAATAATTGTTGCCCTCCTCGTCAGTAACAGACAAAATCTCAACAATATCAAGAGTTTTTAGCTCTATCTTTTTAAATCTTTCAAAAGTGCCTACGGTAACCGTTTCTGTGCCCAACTCACCTGAGACTACGCGGCCAAAAGCTTGAATACCAAAAGTTAACGGCTCGCCTGTATCTGAGTTCTGCTCTAGCATAACCGTCTCATTGTCTGGTGCCCCAAAGTCGACATCCTCCAGTAATACAAAAGTGGCGCCACCCTCAGATGATACTGTCGCGCCTTTCTTTAGAATTGGTATGAACGCTGTCTCGGGGCCAAGAGTTGCCCCGTTAGCGGGAACAGACACATAGAATGCGCAAACCCCATAAGCAGACGATGGTCCTTTGAATTTATAGCCCATCTGCTCGCCAAGGCTTACAACGTTGTTATATTCAATAGCTGAGTTGAGGAAGCTTTCGTTTACCTGATAATCTAAATAAAAGGATAAAATATCGCCAACGTACGCGACAGTATCAATCATCAACGAGCCAAAAGACGCATCACTAAAATCTCTGAATGTTTCAGCGTAATATCTCTTAGCATAATCAATCAAATCTTTTCTGATTGATTCAAAGTCTCGACTCGTATATTTAATTGGCGTCTTGTTTTTTGACATTAAAAGTCCTCGTTTATTAATATAAATAGTTATTATATTACGTTATTGGTAGTGAAAGAACTCCCGAAGTTTTTAAAATTTTATTAAAATAGATAATCTTTATCTGCAGAGTGTTTTCATCGATCTCTGGGTTGTTTAAAGACGAAACAAAATCAACATCTTGAATTAATAGATATGGTAAGTATTTTTGCTGCTGTTGTAGCAACCTACTCCTAAAAGACTGGAAAGTGTCCTCTGTCATTTGTTCAAATAAAAATCTTCTGGCTCCCACCCCAAAGTCTGGGTCCATCATTCTTTCCCCCGGGACTGTCAAGACAAGCATTTTAAGATTTTGAGCAGCCACCTCTTCGTAGCTTTGCAGCAAACTAATTCCATTTTGCCTATCCCTGCTAACTGGTAATTTTACTGCAATTCCTGACATTTTACGTCCCTCTTTTTCTAAATAGTGGCAGCCACAGTTTTATTTTATTTCTTAGTGCCTCCTCTATGTAGAAGAAATAAATCTAGGGAAGTCCAGAGGCAAGCCATCAGAGGGTAGATCGTCGTCCAAAACATATCGATATTCAGCGCGGTCGCCACGACGGAGAGAGCCGGGTATTGGGTAGAGGACAATTTCAAATCGTATCTCTCCGGGGCCGATATTTCTCAACCATCCAGGAGGCATGTGATCAGTGCGGTGGTCTCTCCCTGAAGCACCAAATGGTGGTGAAGTGCTCTCATCTATAGTATGATCATACCAGGGGTTGCCTATTGCTCTTAAAGTATTAAAATATGTTATTGCTGTTGATTCTCTCATATACGACCTGTATCTGCCCTCCTCAGCTACATCAGCCCGGTGCACGTCAACGACGAGATATTCAATATACACGTACCTTCCTAAGCTATGATCACCTCCTCCAGGGGGCGGCGAAGTGGGGCCTGTAGAGGTGCCTGGCCCTGCTGAGTAGCCTCCACCCCCGCTGGTTGGTCCGGGGCCAGGAGCAGGTGTCACCCCCCCACTAGATGTCCCCGTTCCCGGCAATGGCCCTGGCTTCGCTGTTGTAGTGCCCGTGCTCCCCCCGCCAGTTGGAGATGGGCCAGGACCAGGGGAAGAGCCGCCCGGGGCCGTTGTTGATGTGCCTGACGCGCCTCCCGTGCCTGTTGTCTCTTCTGGTGGGGATCCGCCAGGAGAAGATGGTGGCCCAGGAGAAGTTGAGCCAGGATCAACCGGCACTGTCTCCCCATCGAAACAAGTAGGATCTTCAAATATAATTCTAGATCTCGTTTCAGGCGTAAGTCTGTCCAGCCAGGAATCGGCGTTTGTTCTTTCAGATAAATCTCTTACTTGATCATTGGCAATTGAACTATCTGACGGGTCGTATGAGAAATCGTTTGCTTTATAAAGAATCTTGAACGCCCTCTTTAGCCTCCTCTTCATGACTGGAAAGCCCTTACGATTCCAACTAAGATATGTCGCTGGAGTTCTAGGGCGAGCGCTTTCGTCAGGTATTGGGGACTGAATATTCGGTATCTGCCAGTCATCGTCCCTTCCAACAGAATGTAAGAATGATTCTATGTTAAACATCGTATTCAGTGATTGGATAGTTGTTAGGGGAATTGCATAACCAAACATTGTCTGGAACTCATAAGAACTAATCATTAACTGCGCTAACAAGGGCCAATTAAAATGGTTTGAATTATCTATGTTCTGTAGGGACAATATCCCTGGTTGCGTCTTGCGGAAGAAGACGGTTATTTGTGAATCTTCAAATTGCTTTTCAAAATTTTCAGAAAATACTATTGGGATTGAAAATCTAATATCTGCGTCATCTGTTGGATGCCTAAAGAACCTATTTGTATCATCGCTTCTGTTAAGCAAAGTAATTAACGCGCTATCGTTACCACCAACATTATCTACTGTTTGATCACCAAGAACATAAGCCAATCTCAATCCATATCTAAATGATGTGAAGTGATCATTTAGATTATTGTCACCGCCAAATCCAAGCCCATCATCAACAAATCCTGAAAGTTCCATTCTCTCTCTCATCTCTTGGAGCCCATAAATTTGACCAGATGTGATGTTTGATGATAATGATGAATATCTAGGCGAAGCTTCATTTAAAAATGGACGTATGTATGATTGTAGTACAAAGTGACCGTTACCATCAAAGTTTAGATCTCCTCGCTCACCATTTAGAATATCTCCATCAATTTTTGGAACATCAAAGACATTCCTATTCCCAATAAAGTATCCACTTCGCAAGAAATCTACTGATACATTGTCCACCCATCCATTTTCAGGAGTTGGGAATATGCTCTCAATATCTCTTGAAATTCTATTAAACTCTTCCTTAATTAATTCCTTTAGAATGACGGTTGCCAAATTTTCAGTTGCCTGAATGGCAAGTATGTTTTTTTCTCTCCTAAGTTTCTTTAGAGTCATAAATGGGCGAGTTCGCCTAACTCTTCGCAGCTCTGCTCTTTGTGGATAAGAGTAGTCTCGTGAAAAATTACTTATCTGACGCAGGGCCCTATCAGCAACTTCCGTTATAGTTATATTGCCCGCCTCAGCTCGACTTAAATAGATCTGGACACATTGCTCCAAAAATTCATACCAATATCCGTAAAGCCCACGCTCTGCTAGATCGATAGACACTTGATCCGGTGCGACTCCAAGGGATTCAGCAAATTCCTCTATTATTTCCTCGATACTTTCTCTAGCATTAGGAGGAACAGGGGGCCCGACTGGGTTTGGCTTTTGAGATCTTAAACCCGCTCTCATCTTTTTAGCCACATAATCAGCCAATATGTCAGAGTAAACTGCAGGAAAGTCTGTCTTATATTTGCTAAAACTAGCGTATCCACTTAATATATTCTCAATTAAATATATCCTTATTGTTGTTGCAACTGTGCCATCTACGCATGCTGCAGTCGTTCTCCCCATAATGTGAGAGTATGGAGCCTCTCTAACTTTTTTAGGATTTTGATAAATTCTCTCATCTTCATTAGAAGACCCAAAAGCCCTCAACGTTAATTCTTTAATTGATGGTATGTCTAATAAGTCCTTTTTATCTGGGCAGCAATACTCATCCTGCCTGTTTGGCAGTAAAATATCTTTTAGCTCAAGCCATCCACCTTTTCTAGGGGGTATTACAACAATGTTTCCATCATCCAGATAGAAAATTTCGTAACCTTCTTCAATTAACTCAGGATTGACAGCTGGTGTTATATCATTATCGTTTATAGCGTCTAAATTATATACCCCATAATTAAAAGCGTTATCATTAAGTGATATCAAGCGCCCTAAAGACCTAATTGCCTCTTGCCTTAGATTACTTAGCAATGTTTGTGTACCACTAGACAAGTCTGAAAGTTCGACTGGTGGGAAACTCCATGTGCTGGGATCAAAAAAATCTGTTATGACGTTTGTCGTGAACAAGTTGTATAATAAGCTTGAAGCACCTATGGTTAGAGGTGTTCTGGCTGAATCTCCAAAGAAACTATCATGGAAGCCATTAGGGGATACCCCATATCGAGTATTATTTAAATACGATTCTATTCGACTATAAATTAGGTCAGGATCAGACGACTCTAACTCAAGAAGAGAACCCTCAGAGGTGAATGGTTGGCCAAATGGTCCATACTTCTGTAATTGTCCCTCTCCTGTTGCAAAATTATAATTAATGTCAAATGTAGGTAATGTTAGAACGCTCGTGTAGAGAAACTTTACGTCTTCTTCCGACTCTCCTTCAGAAATATAAGATCCGTTGCTAAGCAAGTTTTGCAAGTACCTGGCAACAGTGTCTGGCTTTAATTTAGGCAAAATTGACAATTCTCTATCGCCAAAATATGACGCTCTTAGATTGTCTACCACACCTTCTAGATCGCCCCCAGCTATAGGCAAAAACGGCGCTAAGGGGCCAAGGCCAAAGGCCACAGCAGCACCGAACGCTGTGTGTTGTCCAACAATTGGTGTAGAATTTCTATTCGAAAGGACCATGTTCATGTACCCACCATTACCATTTGGCGCCAATGGGTTCATTAGCCCATTTGCATAGGCAAGATAATATGGATCAAACATACTATCAACTATCTGCTCGACCAAGACAACGTTGGTTGGGTCGTCTTTTGGAACTATGTTTGATAATGAAGTTTGAATAGTGTCAATCATAGACTCACTAAATCCAGTTGTCATGACAGAGGCCATGTCTGCAATTGTATCCTCAAGTTTTTCTTGAAAGGATCGCAACTGTATCTGAATTTGCTCTTCAGAAATCCTATCTCCGCAATCTTCGCGCAAAGCTTCTTCAAAGCCAGATAAGTTTGGCTCAATATTACAAGTTGTAATAATGTCTTGTCTATCTCCCCCAAAGGCCTCTAAGCTAGCCCTCGCATCGTTAAGAAACTGGCCAGGGAATGCTGTTGATAGGTTTTGAAAGAAGCTTCTTACAGACGCATCATCAAATAAAAAGTCTGAGAATTCTGGGCATTCATTTCTTGAAACAGTTAATACTATTTCTATAACATTTTCGCTAGCTGTTCCCTGCATTAAGTCAATAAGTTGATCCATTCTTAGCCTACTAGCTAGACTATCAACTAGTGAACAAGAGGCACCACCAGATTCTACCACTGATGTTCCTCCAGCCATTGAAGAAAGTATAGAGTACACCTGATCGTCGAGGCCTGGGTCTTGGGCACCAGGGCCACAGAAAGCATCAGCAAAAAGGTTGATTATGTTGCCTGGTGGCGTATAAACCTGCGTAGCAACATTTCCAGCCACGGCCCCCTCTATCGCTGCGGAAAGGTTTCCTCTTGTGGCCTCACACAAAGCTCCTTGCAAAACTTGTGTTGCCTTTCTTATAAGTTGTAGTAGGGTGTTTACAAGTATTTTTACTAGTAAGTTTTTTAACGTGTTGACTAGGGCGTTTACGAAGGCTGCCTTTATTGTCTCTGTATTTAAAGCAGAATTTAACGTTGCTTCGATATCTGGCAATGTTAATGACCTAAGACCCCCGATCGCCTCACAAATATCTCCCCTAAAGCCATTTTGTAGGTTGTTTTGTATTGAACCAAGAGTTATCTCCTCGCCCCCAATTTGCCCAGATGTAAACCTAACATCGACAGCGCACCTAGTTATATCTTCGGCCACATTTAAGATTGTTGAGAGTGTTGGAACGCTTTGGACTTGAGCCAAAAGCTCCTCAAAATTCAAAGTATCGGCAAGCACCTCAACAAATGTTTCAAACCCAAAATTTATAGTATCCGCTATCAGGCCACCAACCAGCTGCCCAAAAGCACTGCTGTTTACACTAGGTGAGCCCCCCTCTAGCCTTTGGGCATCTGTTAGCACATCAAATCTAGGCGGCGGAACAACTGCAGAGGGGACTTGAGGCACCCCATTCGACACATCATTTTGGGCAGCCACAAATCCTGCCCAAAAAGAACCCTCATCATAGTTGCCTGCTGAGAGGGAAGAGAGCCCTTCAAACGGATCGAAAGAGACTCCAGTTTGGTATCCCGCTCTATATGAGTTTTCATAACGACTTTGTGTTTGTGCTAAAGATGGTGCGGTATATAACGACCCATCATAAAGAATTCTTCCCTCTCTTCTGTCTCTCTCTAACTGCCTATTTTGCTCTTCTAGGTCCCAAGGAAAGCCAGACGGCCCGTTATAACTCAGGCGGTTAGCATATTCTCTAAATCTGTCAGAATATAGATTCTGTATTTCGTTTCTAGAATTCGCAGGCAGTCCATCAAAAATTAATTTTAAAGCCTGCCCATTCGTCTTCTTTAGGGATGCTTTTATTGCCGTTATTAGGGCTTGTTGAGGAGAAATTCCGCATATATCATTTCTTGCGATAGTCTCTATTGTTTGTGTCGTTAGGGTAAACAATCCGCATGCTGTCAATTTATCAAACAAATTTTGCCAAGCAGCGTTTACAGTATCTATGCTATCACTTATGCCATTAATGGTTGAGTTAATATTTGATATTATTGGATCTTGGAGAGCGACATCTATTAGACTCTGCTCGCTTAAAATTGCTCTTAACTCTTCGATAGACGACTCTATTTCTGCCTTTCTATGAACAGACTCCTCGGGTGTCATACATAGATTGGCAGCAAAACGATCTAAAAACTCCTTAGCAGAATCGGCCAAGCTATCTAGAACTGAATTTGCTGCGTCTTCTAGGGCGCCCCCCGAACAATTTGCCGGTAGTAGCGGAGGATTGCCAACGCTCGCTTGATTAGCAACTCTTGTTGATGGGTAGTGGTATTTCTGTAAAAATTCTAATATGCTTATCTGTTGCGAATTATTGTATTCTACTACGATGTTCCCTAGATTGACGAGATACGAAAGCATTGTTGGGTTTCTAAGTGCATTATTAGAAGGCAACAAGCCAAGGTTTAATTCTTCGTATTCTCCTCCAATCTCGCGAGCGAAGATAGAGACAATTCTAAAATTTGTATCATAATAAACTTGCAGAGTGTTCGCAGTAGCGCCTTCTGATGGTATGTCAAACTCTGATCCACGAGACTGCTTCTGATTTTGAGTTGGTATTACGTACCCATTGGAATCCAAAAAGCTTAACAAGCTTTGCTTAAGATAGAGAATTTGTTTTGATTCTTCAAAAATATTTATTTCTTGAGCGGTCCCATCAAGTAGGATTTTATCCTTTTCTAAAGACCACATGTTGACTTGCTGTGGGGACAGATTCTCCAAAATTAATTTTAAGGTGTCCATGTTAGTAAGAACACCAGTCATGGAGATTTCAGCGCTGGTTGTAGATGGGGAAACCTCTTCCACTGTTGAGGGCGCCCTATCTTGCAGCCCCAGTGCCCTAACGAGACCAAATGGCCACCTATATAATAATTTTACATCAACATTTGGAACTTTATCAAATTCGTAATAACCACCAGTTAAAATAAATTTTGTTAAAATTTCTCTTTGCTGTTCTGTGGCATCTTTATTTAAAAAGTCCAGCATTGCTTGAACTGCTTGGTTAGAATATTCCTCAACTCTGCTTAACAATTCTTCGCTTCCAACACAATCATAGTCTGTCTGGATTGGTACAAAGTATTCACATATTCTTGAATTTAAGAACGGCAACATGCCTTGAGTCCAATCAGGTATTTGGACGCTCGAATCTGGGCTACAAGTTTCCTCTCTTGAGAGGCCCTCACCTAAATCACTCTCTGGACAAGGCAATGGAGTTTCTGTCGCTACTGGCCTGCTTCCCGGACCAAATGAAGCTTCTGGCCTTGGTCGTATCGGGCACTGCACATTTCTAGTAGCAGGTCTAGTATCAGTGGTACTAGAAGACGGCCCATATATTATTATCTCCTCCTCTTCTGGGAAGGCGTTTTCTGTCCATGCCGTGAATGTTCTAAAATCCGGCCCTAATAATCCCTCTCCATCTTCTATATCTGGGAGGTTTTGGATATTTACAAAAACCTCTCCTGTTACTGGCGAGACATCAGTGTAACCAAGCGCGGTGAATCTAGCACCAAAATATGCATCAGTAAACTTTATTGGCATCCGCGTCGGGTAGGCATAAATACCTAATTGACGCTGTTCCCTGGAAAGGCATCCATAGCCATCATCAAACATCAACAATGTTTGAACTATTCTTTTAGCGTTATCTCTTTTTTCTCTAGCTCCTGGGCCAATATCAAACAGATTTATCTCAGCAGTGCTGCCTGGGGCTAAACCAAGAAACCTCATGGTATCCTGACCACGCTCAGTCCCAACAATGGCATCGTACTTATCTAAAGGCCCATACACATTATTTAAAAATATTAAAGCCTGCCTCAAGCGTGGCTCTATCTCTGTTGTCAACCAAAGGGCAGCCTCATCTCGGGTCCAGGTGTTCCAAAAATTGTCTCTCCAATCGCCACTTAATTCAAACGATTCAGAAGAAACCTCGTCTAGGTCTCTAAAGTTAACTCCACCGTCGCCAAAGACAAGAACCTCTCCATTTTCGTACCCTCTAGATAAATTTGTCTCAGTTCCAGCGTTTGTTCTGTATGTTCTCTTAATATAAGTGCTGGCAAACAAAGGCTCTAGCACAGACCTTCTAAATCTATCACGAGCTTCTTGACCCTCGCGTGTGCTTATGTCGCCTACTGGAATTGCCATCTAATTCTCCTGCTTATTAATTGGTTTTATTAAACCTACTACCAAACCACTTCTTGCCGGCCGGGGTAAGTCTGTTCGTTACAAAATTAGTACCTAGTTTAATTCCAAGTTTGTATAGTTTAGTATTTACTTGATCCATTTTTTGTGCCTCATATACTGAGGTAAGAATTTTCAATTCGGGTGAAATTAAGACTGCTCCCGTTCCTGCAAAGGAGTGCGTGTGATTTCCTATTACTTGATTTATTTTAGTTTGCTTGGCTGATAGAGAGTCTACAATTCCTCTCAAATCCATAATCTCGTCAACTAAAATTTGTAACGTTTCAGCCAAAGCGTTTGCTTTAACTATAGGCTCCAGGGGGTTTGCACTAACATCATTTGCGCCGATTAGTTCTATACCCTCTTTGCTTACCAAAGGTCGACCCAAGGAATCAAGTTCTGGGCCACCTGATGGGTTCTTTCCAGCCCCAGATACTATTTTAACTCCGCGACGGCCAATAATCCTAACGCCGTCAGCTTTAATGCCGATACCAGAAACCCCCTCTAACTGGGTGTTGCCAACTAGTTTGAAATAATCATCTATGTCTGATTTTTGACTAATATATATTCTTGCCGAGTCGGTAAAAAAGTCTGGGTGTACTCTAATATCACTCTTTGGTCCGTTTTTTAGATTGCCCATGCGCCCAACAACAATGTCAATCGCACCTGCTTGAGTATTCGCTTTGCCCCCATAGCCAGACATTATATCATTTGGCCTATCTCTTCCTAAAACGATCCAGGTGTTATTTCTACCAGAGATTTTGGTTTCACAGCCACCGTATAGCCCTGTTTCAAGATTTGGGACGGCCTCTTTTAGGGGGCCATTTCCAATCCCAGAGGTTCGAATATCATCTTCAAGGCCTCTTCTATTCTTCTTTTCTTCATCAGATAAGCCTTTAAAATCTCTTGCTTTATTACTCATAAATAATACCTTCTGTTAATAAACCAAGAATTCGGGAACCTCATCTGCTGGGCCCTCTTCGTCTTGGAGTCTAGCTAGAGACTCAGGCACTTCATCCTGTGGGTCGTTAGTGCCAATATTTAATTGAGTGAGCACTGGCAATAAAAGATCTCTTGTGTATGTTAGAATGCTTATTATCTCTTCAGGAGTTGTGCTTGTACTAGATCTGTTGCCTGCTTCATCATTGGCATATGCACTTTGCCCCCTAACGTTTCCATTTGATTGCCTAGTGTATTGAAGAGGAATTGACGCCCATATCAAGGCTAAATCCTGACCAGCATCCGCTGAATTGTTTGATTTGCCGAGCAAAAAATCAGAAAGCCCTCTTCTGTAAGACAAGAGTAAATCAGCACAAAGCCTATCTTGTGAGTTTTCATTAAACAAAGCTCCGCCAGGCGCCCCGCTTCTGTTGATAGCCTCCTGTAGGGTGTCTGGGACAAACTGATAACGTCCAATGGCCAAAAATCCAGGCCTGCTAGATGGACTTAACCTACCCGGAGCTGGTGTCATGTCAACTAGGCCTGATTGGTTTCTACCTTTCTGGTAAGAGCCGGCCTCCAAAATTGACATTTCTGTTAAATTCTTAGGATTTCTAATTATGTATTGCCTAGCTTCCCCAGGAGAGTCTCCAGCCCTCCCTCTATTTACTGCATTATATCTATTAGCTATTGATTCTTTGTCACCCAAAAAATTTAATATCTGCCTCAATGCACCAGAATCAATGATCTGGCCTAAAACATCCCAATTCAAGTCACCTCTTGCTACTCCACTAGCTGTTAAGGGTTCGCCGCCAGAAGAGTGCTCGCCTTGATAACTTCCCAAAGTCACTTGCTCAGTCTCTGCGCCGGCTGACGTAAACACTCTCTGATAATCGCCAGGTCCCATAGTCCCATCTTCTGACCTAACAACTTTTGCCTTTTGGAACATTTTTACTATTCTACCCTCAGATTGAATCCCATCTCCAGGGCCTTTATTGAATTCAACTAAAACAATGTCTCCTGGTTGTATGTCCGATAACTCTCCCTCTTTTCGAGCTATGAATACAGGATGCATTTCAATAATCCCCTTATCTTTATCTGCGTCCTCTGGCCTAGGTGGGACCATTTTTGGTTTTGGTATCATGGGATGAAGCGTAGGTATCCTAGCATGAACTTCGACATAATCAGAGACATCCTCGCCCGTTGCCACTAGACTAGTTCTTCTTCTCGTTGCTGACGTGTCACCACCAACTCTTAGGACAATTGCTTTAAAAGACTTTGTATCTTTAAAATAATTCTTCTTAAATGCCTCTAGCGAGGCCTCCTGCATAACCTTGTAATCCAAGTCGGAGTCTGAGCTTGATACAGCATCCGGAGTAGACTCATACGGATTCTTTCTTTTTGGATCTAAAATAGTATCCATATCAATAGTTCTTATATTTGACACTATTGAGATTCCTTAATAAGATCAAAAAGATCATCTTTGTCTTTATCAGATAGGCCAAGGTGACCAACAGCGCTTTCACGTTTATGAATAATGGTACTAACTTTTACCAGTTGTTCATTTGATCTTTGAAGTGTTTCAACATACTTTGCCGCAGTTTGACCAACTTCTTTATGGCTATTCTCATCTTTAGACATGTATTGCATCACGTCGTCGAGTAGTTCTTTTGTTACTTCTCTATCTTTTCTAATATTTTCAATAGCCTCAGCGAGATAGGCGTTTAAATCTTTCACTAAATGTCTCCGCGATTCCACTTCCCTTTGAAAACACGGTATCTAATACGCATTTTATTTAAATTATTAACAACCTGCTTTGTATTAAGACCGGTGATTTCTCTAAGATATAGATAAATAGCTTTTTTATTAAAAATTTCAATTTCATCAGGACTTGAAAGTATAATCTTAACTGCCTCTAATACTTTCTTTTCGTTCTCCTTAAGAGATCCTGTATCCCACGTATCTATCTCTTTCCACAAAAAGTTCCAGAACTCTTTCTCCTCCCTATCATGATGATAAGGGTTATAGGAGGCTAAATATCGCTGCTCTACCTCGCCTGTTATATCCTCTAGATCGGTTTCTCTCCTTGTTCTAGAAGTTGTTTTCTTTACTTTGTGTATAAACCAGTTTTTTGTTATCACTGAAAAATATGAAAACGCCTTAGAGCCCTTGGCTGGATCATATTTGTCCAGTATAGTAGTGAGCCAAACTTTACACTCCTCTCTTAACGAATCAATATTCGGTAGAGACGTAAATTTGTAAGTGAACACCACCTTATCAACCATCTCGCTAAAGGCGGGCTCTATATATTCAATATATAATTGTGTTCTTATGCGAACATCCCTTGTGTTCGCATACTGAATTATGGCTTCCTCGTGCTTTTTAGTAAAATAATATTGCTTACTCTTACTGGCCTTCCTACCTTTTCTAGCTGGCATTCTTTTTAAACCTCAAAATCCTCTTCCTCTTCGGTAGCGGACTGATCATCTAATAAAAAGCCATCATTAAATTCTTTAATTGATTCAACAATACTTTTTGAGTGATTAATTAAGCTACCTAGCGTGTCGTCACCATAAAACATTTCTAGCTGGTGAACTCCTTTAAGGTGGCCATCAAAGCTATTTAGTTTATTTTCAAGCTCAATAACATTTTGTGTAAAAAATAAAAATTGAGCAGTTAGTTTTCGACAATACCAAACTAATATTGCATTAATAACTACAGAAACAAAAAGTATTGCTGATAACGTTATCATTTTATCTCATATTTTTCATTTTTCAGTCTATCCTTCTGATCCTTTAAGTCTTCAGTCGCGTCTTTAATGTATTGATTAACGACAGACCCAACTTTATTCTTAGAAGAATTTGACTTTATGGCACCAATTGATTGTTTTGAAATCAATTTATTTATGTTTGTCGAGCCGCACTTTATACACTTTTCTAATGTTTCAGACATTAAATGAAATTCATCAAATATTTCTTTGCAGTCTTGACATTTGTAAGTATATGTAGGCATTTATTCACTAGCGGTATCATCGACTAAAGAATTTGCTTCCTCATCGACATCATCAAAAAGAACCATCCCATCAGATTGGAATTTGACTAGTGGAGGGTTGCTCACAACAAGGCCCTCTTCTGTGGGGACAAAATCCATGTTTTTAAGTGTTGGAACAATGTCAGATTGCTCCATTAAGGACTTTTGTAAGGCCATCATTACAGCTCCTAGGGCCTGGTCGGATAGATTAAAGCTTTTCATCTTGAGTTCTCCTTCACCATTTCCACCAATCTTTTCATATCCTCTTGAATTCTATCTTGAGTGTTGCTTAGCTTCCTCTCTAGAGTTACAATTCTATCAGTCAAAGTGCTAATTCTTTTTTTCATAACCGTTATGTTATTGTCCATTGTGATATCCTTTTTTGTCGTTCTTGGCATTTTATCTCCCTTTCTGTTATTGTTTTTTAGAAACCGCGCCCTCAATATTTTTCCAGTCATACTCATTTCTAACCTCTAGGTTCTTCTCCCAAGTTGCGGTCATAACTTTTGGGCTAACACCTATTTTATTAAATAACCCTATAAAAGCATTTAAGTCCTTGGGGAAGCATTTTCCACCAAATCCCATATGCCCATCGTGGCCTGGAACGTCTAGATGAGAATTTCCGATTCTGCCATCAGAAACAAAGCCGTTTAAAGCCTCACTCCAATTAACATCAAGCACCTCGGCAGCTTGCTTCATCTCGTTCATAAATGAGACTTTAGTAGAGAAAAAACAATTTGCCATGTACTTTATAAACTGGGCTGTTGTTACGTCTGTCTTAATTATCTTGACATGTGGAAATCTATCCCTCAAAAACAACTCAACTCTATTTATTAACTTGTCTTCGCCGCCTAAAATGATTCTTGATGCATTTATAAAATCTAATCTAGCGCTACGCTCTGTTAGAAACTCTGGGCTATGCACTATGTTTAATTGCGGATAAGATTGAATTAAAGATTCCATAGTCCCAGGAACGATGGTTGACTTAACAATAAAAATATTATCCTTTTTATTATTTAATTCAGAAATATTATCAAAAACTGAAAACAATATTGTAGTATCTATTGAGCCACCTAAAACATTCTCCATGGGAGTAGGGACTGAAACAAATACAAATTCAGACGTATTTATTACCTCGGACATCGAATGAGTGGACCTATTGGGATTTGAATCGTAAATTTTTACATTGGCGTGAAGACCAAAGCCATGTGCGACCGCTGAGCCTACAAAGCCATTGCCTATGATTCCAACGTTGTGCTTTAGATTTTCCATGTTTTATACTCTGGCTCCTTAGTTTTATTAGTATTATGCATTCTGTATCTGTAGAAGGGTATTCTTAGGTGGTGGATTTTATAAAATTCACCTAATCTTTTTCTTAACTCTTCTTCTTCTCGGTGCCTCATATTTGGATTATAGCCACCAAACTCTAGAAGAAGATCTCTTCTATACATAATACCACAAGAGATATTATCTTTTTCAGCATACTTTCTCTCAATTACATTTTCATAATCATCTACTAGAATATAATCACATGATACACAAAATGCATCATGATTAGTTTCTAAATATGTTTTCATAAAGTAGGCCATATCTGCGCTAACAAAGTCATCAGCATCTACACGTATTACAAATTGACCTCTCGATGCCTTTAGAGCTTCATTTGCCGATGCTGCTACTCCGATATTCTCTTTATTCTCAATGAGTCTAATTTGACCCTCAAAGGGTTTTAGGACTTCAACTGAGTTATCTGTGCTTACATCATCAACTACAATAACCTCTGTTTTTGCTAAATTTTGAGACAAACAGCTTCTTACACTCCTGGGGAGGTATTTGCTGTAATTATAATTCGTTATAATTATGGATACTTCTGGATTTAACATACTAGCTGTTTCTTTTAATCCAAGATGAGACATAACCTTGCAGGTCGTGCTCTGGGGTCCAACTTAAAGTCTCGGTGCTTTTAGAAATGTCTGCTAAAGTTTCCCATGCCTCTCCAGGCCTTGCAGGGATATAGGTAGTCTCCGCGCCAGTAAAGAAGCTAGCCAACTCATTAATTGAGAAGTTTTCCCCTCTTCCTAAGTTGAATACCTCGCCTAAATACTCTCCTTTACTCATTGCAATGAGGCCAGAACAGATATCCTTAACATAAGTGAAATCTCTCCGCTGCTCACCATTTCCCGTTACTGTAAGCATGTCGCCGTTTTTAAATTGTCTCTCAAAGATGCCCACAACAGTGCCGTATGGGCCCTCGTATGGCTGTCTTTCCCCATACACGTTAAAGAATCTTGCAATAGCTGTTTTAGTGCCATACACTTCTGAATACATTTTACAGATTTCTTCTCCCTGCCATTTTGTAAAAGCGTAGGGATTCAAGTAAACGCCAGCATAAAATGAGCTTGATCCGGCATAAACAAGCTTTGCTCCAACGTTTCTAGCAAACTCGCAAACGAGAGAAGTGCCACGAGCATTTACTTCAATGGTTTTTGCAGGCCTGTTGAAACTGGGCTGTATTCTAGCCAATGCTGCCAAGTGGAAAACCACCTCAACATCCTTCAGATACTCCGGAGTATCTCCAGAAAATACATCTAATATATCTTCAAAAATATATTTTGCATTTGGATTACAGTTTTCTTTCTTTCCTGTATCTAGATTATCAATGACGTATACCTCATTGTTTTCTACAAGCATATCAACGAGGTTACTTCCAACAAAACCGCAACCACCCGTTACAAGAACTTTAGACATAAATTTTACTCCCTTTTAAAAATTGTTTCACACTTAACTTTGTTTTCAAGAAAAGACGCATCTAAAAACTTACTTTGCGGGGATTCATATTCAGTATTAGAATATATATCCTTAAATGCACTAGATGAATCAACTCGCTCGGCCACCTCAAGACCATTCAATCTTAAATCATCCCCATGCAGTATAGAATAATTTCTTGCTTCTACTGCTGTATGAGGATTTATTTCTCTAAGGCCCTTAAGCTTTAACCTATGATAGATATCGTCGTCGTCACCACCATAGCGCTTAACTGTTTCATCTAATCCACGAACCTCCACATAATCTTGCTTTGACACCACAAAGTTACCATAATTGATTTCTTTTTTTAACCTGCGAGCAGAAGATGCTCTTGTTTCTTGGACACGAGTTGCGCAAAATGTTTGTTCTGGAACAACCAAGTTGGACCAATAATGGAGGTAATTGCTTGAAATAAAAACATCCACATCAGAGAATGCCAACAGCTGAGAGCCGGTGTTGGTATATGGGACACTCATATTTTTTGATTTTCTAGGACTAAATTTTAAATCCTCTAGCAATTTTACTTGCTTTATACTTTTTAAGTAAGGAGAGAACATTGACTTTCTAAACTCAGACTCACCCCGAAGACACTCTTCAAAATTATCGTTAGAGTGAAAATTTACATATATAAGTTCATAATCAGTTCCGTACTGGCTGATGGTAGATGGAAACGTTTGAAAAAAATGATTTAATCGGTCTTTAACCGTTACTATTAAAGAGCATGTAACCATTCTTACTTTATTCTCCTTTCGCAAAACAATCTTAACTCAGACAATTCCTGCATTGTCATTGAGCAAGAGTGGGCGCCTTCTGTTTTACTTTGCAGGCCCTTATCTATGGTGAAATGTTTCTCAATTACAGTCGCGCCACGAATAATGGCCTCCTTACATGCATCGATTCCATCAGTATGGTCGCTATATCCAACTAACATATCATCAAATGATGTTGGCATAAGCTCCAATGCCTCATCAAGAGAGTGTGGGTACTTTGAAACACAATGGAAGTATTTAACGTTATTGTCCTTAAAGGGATAATCATCACCCGACCATGAGCCAAGAGAACAATAGGTATCCATCCCTGAATTAATCATTTCTTGACACAGATCAAAATCATGGTCGACAAGCATGCTAGCGATCTTATTGACCTGTATTCCGGCCTCAAGTATCCAAGAAAACCTGTCAGCATGAAAAGCAGAAGCAAAAAAATCGATATTTAGATTATCAGAAAATTCTTTTAGTCTTAGAAATTGTTCCCTTGTCATGGAGAGATATTCCCAAATCTCTCTATTCTCTCCAGGCATCCTGTATGTATCATACAGTTGAACCTTGACTGCATCCGCCCCTGCAAGCTTAGATTGCAGTATCATTTGTTCGGCGCGCTCCACAGATCCGCCCCACTGCCCACACAATTCACTTATGATATACACTCTAGACATATTCTAACTCCTACTCATGTAATTTATTATTGTTTTTTCTGCCCGCTCTTTTCCAGAGTAGGGTGCATAATGTGAACAAGTTTGGCACACTGAGGCTAGCTTACCTTTTAAAAAATTGGCTCTCGTTTCCTGTGCTTTGTCGCTTTGCCAGATTTCTAATAAAGAATTATCATCGACATGGCCTACCACTAGTTCATCGTATTCGGTTCCATTATTGTACCTACATCCGCACAATCTGATGTGACCATCAACCATTAGTGCTAGAAAAAACGTATAGTAACAAGGTTTGTTCTTCTTCCCTATTGGAATGGCGGGGGCCAACTTCATGTTGCCAGTTAAATCTTCCTGTTTGATTGATCCGCCCCAATTATCTAAATCTGTCACGAAGATGATAGAATCCTCATCAATGTATGGTTCTATAAACTTTTTGTAATCCTCAGTGTAAACTGACTCCTCTGCTGGGGAGTCAGGCTTTACAGAAAAATTAACCTTTATTGGTGAACCAGATTCCTTGTTTATTCTAACAAATTCGTGGACACCTTTTAACATTCTTTTATATGTTTTTGTTCTATAAACCCTTTGGTATAAGCCTTCTTCGAAGCCTGGAACACTGAAAGTTACATTCGTAGGGCGGGCCTCTAAAAGCCTTTTTGGGTAGTCTTTTTTTCCCAAAAGAATACCATTAGTATAAAACCTAACTGTCTTAAAATACTCCTTGTTGGTAACATAGTTTAGCTTATCAAATATCTTTGGGTCTACTAACAGGTCACCAACCAAAGGAGTGAAATCAACGAAAGAGCCACCCATATCTTGGTATTGGTCTATTGTCTTAGTGAAATGCTCTTCCTTCAAAAGTGCCTTTTTATCCGTGAGATACTGGTAGGCACAAAAGGTACAGTTAGCGTTGCATATATTTGTAACATGCACAGCTAACCTATCTGGGGGATATAAATAAGCCTCTTGCCACTTCTTTTCAGTCTTCATTTTCTAAATACTCTACGTCCTCTAGCGTGTGAACATCATGTAGCTCACAAACCACAACTCCACAGTTAGTGCTTAAATCTTGTTGAAATACATACTTGCCCCTAAAAATTCTAAAAGCTGCGTTTTGCATTAGATTCTTATCCACACTAAATACTTCATCTCTTCCATACTCTAGTAAAGCTTCTATGGCGCTGTCTAAATCTTTAGACTTAATTTGGGGTGAGTTTGCTTGTAAAGATATTACAATGTCTGGCTGGCTTTCGCTAAATATATGGGTGGCCGCAGAACGTATAACAGCTTGCTTATACACGTAGTCCCCAGACAATAAAGGATCTCTATTGTGAATCTTAGCTCCGTAGTCTAAAGCTATGGATTTAATTTCTTCATCCTCAGTGCTAACCCATGGTTGTATATCATACTTGGATTGCTGGCACGCCTTAATAGCCCAGCTTATCATAGGATGGCCCCAGATGGGATATATGTTTTTTCTTGCAAGTCTCTTGCTATTTCCCCTGGCGGGTATTATTGCTACGATTTTCATTTTTTAATAATATTATTATCACACAGAATGTCAATATATTCCATGCATTGCTTAAAGTCAATGTTTAAAACATTTGCTATGTCAACAACATCGTGACCCCCGTCACAATAAAACAAAGCATTCATCATATTTATCAAATCGTATCTAGACTTCTGGTCTCCACCAGTCCTTCTCTTGTGCCAGTCCTTTGGAACCATATTTCTTTTGCTCAGCTTTGGTTCACAGATTACGGCAGATTTGTAGACATAATTAGACTCTAGCGCCTCAATGCAACTTTTAACAATATTATATCCACCAAATAAACCCTCGGGGCTTATAAAATCCATATCATCTTTGGAGGTGTGGTACTCCGGGTAGGTGCCATACTTGGATCGCATGATAGTGACTAATGGTAGGTCTACATTTGGATGGCAATATTGTCTTTCGTCTGATCCCTTTTGCAGAAATGAATATTCATCGTAGCCATCTGTAAAATTATCAAACACATGTTTTGCCACTTTATCAGTTAGAGTGCCTCCTAATCTAGATGGCATAAACGAATAATTGTTGTTATCGCCAATACAAGTTACGTTGAACCCAGCGATTACATTTTCTTTCAAAGTGTCGTAATTCTTACTTATATAGGTTATCGCGCCTATGGTCTCTGGAGCAAAAACTACTCTGTATGTGTATCTTCTATCTTGCTCCAGTAGCCACTTGATCAGATATGTCACCACAGCGGGGCCAGAACACTCGTTATTGGCCATCGAAGGGTGGCAGATATAGGTTGTTAGGAACACCTCATCATTCGTCTCACCGGGGATTATAACCTCCCCGTATGTAAGAGACCCATCTTTTAACTCGCTATCAATAAAAACAGTATATTCGCCCTCTTGTAACTTTTCTCTTTTCTCGTGCTCCAGGCAGAATCCCCAGCGTCTGTTATAATAAGAAGTTACATAAGGTATCGCACCAGGGTAATCTGGGGCAGAATATAGATGCTCTTGTAGTTCTTCAAGAGTAATTTTTTGACTGACTGGTACTGAATAATTCACAACATGTAAATTGCTGTCTTTAAAATCCACAATCTTGTTTCCGTTTGGATCTAAAATGTATGCATCTTTTATACTCCACTCTTGGGGAATTTCCCAGTCATAGGCTTGGTATCCCGTTGGCACCTCGTGAATATTGATCTCGCAAGAGATAGTGTCCTGGATTATCTGTAAAGTTTCCCTATTGCCATTTCCAGTGATGCTTCGACAAATTGGAAACAACCTGTCACACAGGTCGTATATTTCTTCGCCTATGCTCATACATCGTTCTCAAAAAAGTCAAGTATTGCTTTCGATGAATTAAAGTCAGTGCTTGTTAGACACGTATTCTGTGCTTTGGTGAACTCTTCGGCAAAGTTGTTAGAACTAAGATAGCGTATCGCGCTTTCAAGTTCTTTTTTGCTGCAATTGTTCTCTAAATTGACTGCATATTTATACTCATATAATGGAGCAAACCCCTTTGAGTCATTAGTATTTCCCAGGGGCGTCGAAGGCTTCTTGACTTCAAAATCAATAACAGGCCTATTTGACATTACAATTTCTTCAATCGCGCATGAACCAAAATTAATAATTAAATCACTGGCATGTATAAGTTCCATTGTCGTATGTGGATACCAGCTCATATCTTCAAAATAATGATCCCCGCGAAGACTAAACTTCATGGACGCCTCTTTGCCTGCGATTCCGATATCCATGGTTCTATTTGCAACGGGATCCTTGCCTCTTGTTTTTACTAAAATGTCGTAGCCATATTGCTTTAAACACATATATATTTGTTTAATGTTTACTTTTTGCAGGTCCCTGTTTTTTGGAAAAATAACTAGAGCCTTCTTTGTCCCTCTTTTTAGTCCGTATTTGTCAATAATTTTATCGGTTTCAAAGCAAACATCAAACTTTGGAGAGCCTAAAAACAAATTATTTTCATAGTTTGTTCCATAATAATCAGCAAAGAACCTGCTTGGCATCAAAACGTAATCTGCTTTTTTTCTATATTCTTCCCTCTTGTGCCCTGTCGAAAAGTTAATAGCAAAAGTTAATGTGATAAATTTCTTATTTTTGTCCTTCTTAACGCTACTCATGCCTTGATTTTCCACAAAGAAAAAAATTCCCTCATGCTGGTTAACATGAGATATTTCATATGTTCTCATGTTATATTTTTTAGCCAGCTCTACTATCTGATTCCAGTTCTCTTTCCTGGAGGGGCAGTTATATTTTCCCGACCTCTGTATGAACATATGGCTCTTTATGTCCCTGTTGTGAGCCTCTATTATAATAGGTGCAAAATATCTCAGTGCCGTTAGTTGGTTTAAAACAAAATTAATGCTTTTCATTATTTATAAAGCTCTTCGTAAGATTTATTATAGCAAGAATAGCCATAAAATTTCATGATATCCCAATCTATTTTATCTCTTATCATATTGAAAGTTTTGATGTCTATGGCCGGGGCGTTGTCCTTATTTAAAGGCATTTTATAAAAATTTTGTTTTCTATTGTATTGATTGTTTGAGATTCTTTTTTTCCCCTTGTGTTGTGCCAAAACATCTCTTTTTTCATTAATATATTTATCATGCTTCATCTCTAAGTCAAATTTTTCATGAACCATTTTCATAGTTGAATTAAAATTGTCAACAATTTCTTCATGCTTAACAATAAAAGAGCAATTTTTATTTTCCTCTATAATATTAAGCCAAGATTTATATCTAGTGTTATAGTTTTCTACAACTTGCCACGGATTGTTAGGATCTGGGCAATGTCTAGTTCGGCCTAGTTTTAATGCACCATGAAACCATGAGAAGGGGTTTCTTATGCAAACTATGTATTTAAGTAAGTTATTTTGCCTAGCTATATCAATAGTTTCTGGTGTTATTTTGTACGGCCACCCTTTGTGCCTTTTAACTTGCTCTACCAAAGTTTGAGTATTTTCGCACACACCCTCTTTGTCATCGTGTTTTTCAGCAGTTATTACAAGACAATTAAAATTGTTCTCTAGGACAACACGAGAATAGTTGGTCCCAGTTCTAATATATCCTTTTTGAATAATGAATGCCATTGCGAATCCTATACCATGCTCTCAATAATTTCAAAACACTCAATCATGCATTTTTCCCAAGAGTGAGTTACAAAAGAATTATTATTATATTTCTTTGATTTGATTATCTTTAGTAAATCATCAAAATCAGAAAAACACATATCCTCCCCAGCAAATTCTACGCAGCCACCACCATCTTTATGAACATACGTTGGAATCTTACATGCTAAGCTCTCAAGGATATGATTGGGGCCAGGATCATGCCTAGACGCACTAATATATAAATCATATCTTCCAAGTTCATTGCCAAGCTCTGCGCCAAATAAGGGTTCTATAATTCTAGTGCTTTTAAAGGTCCCGTTCTGTCTTCCAATATATGTAAATGTAAAGTCTTGGTTATCTCGCACAAACTCATCTATCTTCTGATAAACATCGAACCCCTTCATGAAATTGTTTGACCAATGGTGGGCAACGATATTTACTTTTTTATTTTGTATCTTTTCTCCAGGCTTAAATATATTGTGGTCAACACCATTGATAACAACGCTAGTGTCTCCACAAAGCCAGCCCCTTGTTGTGTGGTATTCCCTCATCCAGTTTGACACAAATATTGTCTTGTCAGTGAATTTACTGCATTCACGTAGAAGATGGTCTATATCATTTGTATTTTTTCTAGCATCACACTCGTTAACTCTATGCACAATTTTAGTATTGGGTTTCCAATTTTTGTATTTTAAGACTTCGTTTATTGATATTCCTAGCTCGCTGTATCTAGGGTCCTGGACAAATATTAAGTCTATATCATCTGAAAATTCGCTGACTATTTGATGACCAAATCTTTTGCCATGTTCATAGAAAGCTTTTACAAAAAGGTTGCCACCTCCCCAAGGACCATCCACGGGTTTTCTATTCATAAGAATTTTCATGGGCCTCCTAATTGTCAATATTACAGATCAACATATTCGCCAGGTTGGGCTGTTTCTGGTCTAATTGGGTTTTTCATCCAACACCCGTCTGCATCAATTGGCAAACTCCAATCTCCAGCGGCAGCGACAACATCCTCTATGCCGAGAGGGACACTTTTATTTTCCGCTTTAGCAATAATATCGTCATAATTAAAGATTTGATAGTATCTATAATCATCTTTAGACTCCCAGTATTTTCCGTATCTTTTGTTCCCTCGTATGCGGGCATTTGTCCCCCTAGGGTCCGTGTATATGGCTACAGAAACTGGTAGGATGGGCATCGCACACCCAACATTCAAATTGTTTTGTCCAATTATCTCAAAAGTTTTTTTAAGCATTTTTGTTTCTGAGTCTGGGCCTCCCTCAAAAGCGTCATTTTCCTCTTCCCAGGGATATATCATATTAATTATTCTTCTACTAAACATCACGTCGCCAGCTCCAGATATGGGGTACCTTTGACGATCAAAAGCAAACTTAAAGTCGCTTCCTCCTTTTGGCTCCGTAAAGATGGTCTTTGAATTTGTAACTCTCCTTTGGGCGTCAAAAGACATGCACCCAACATTATCCATATTTTCAGAATAGAACTTTACATACTCTTTTAACCAACCTCCTTTTAAGATAAATTGACTATCTCCTTGAATTGGGCATATAAACTCCCCTGTTGCCTCTCGGCAAATTAAATTTAGTGCAACAGCAAATTCATTGGCTGGATCTCTTACCTTCTGGCGAAAGACTTTTATTCCTTGTCGTTCTTTTTCAAGAAGATATTCCTCTGTCCCCTCTTCCACTGAGGCGTTGTCAACAATCATTATTTCTTTATTTGGATAATCTTCGGTGCAAGTTAATAATGACTCTACACAGCTTTTTAAGTAAAAAAGTCGGTTACAATTCACAATTCCAAATGATACTAAAGGTAAATTTTCCATTTCTTCCTATCCTAAAAATTTCCAGCCTATTCGACTGCTTCCATTTTCTATATGTGTAAAAATATTCATAGTGTCTTTTCTGTATAAAATAATAGGCGGCTCACCAGTGTAAAATTTATATGTGCCCCACTCAGGATTGTTCTCTAAGAACTCATCAACGGCCCCTTTAACCCCAACTTTTTGGTCACAATCCGCTGACTCTCTTGTCATTAGATTTTGAATGTTTTCATTTATTTCAGATTCGTCATAAAAGTTTCCGTCTTGTTCTGAAAAATACTCATCCTGAGAGCCTCCCTCACCATCATAGTCATCGCATATTATGATCCCTTCTTTGTTCACTAGGGACTGTGCGAATTTTAACTCTTCACTAACAGTTCTATAATTGTGATCCCCATCAACTAGAATTGTAGAATACTTAAAGCCACCACTAGCAATCCTTGGTAGCACACTTAGGCTATTTTCTTCATAAAGTTGGATGAACCCGGTTTTTACATCATTCCTCCAGTTTTCTGCATTCATATGGTGACTGGCTATCTTAACATGCTCCCTAAGCAAGACATCAACACCAGTGTACAGAAATCTCCTTTCAGAATTGCTACACACCTTAGTAAAATAATTTGTAACGGGAAACAGAGTCTGGCCCTTATCGACTCCAATCTCTAATACTGTTGGGTTGCTAAAAGAACCAGCAAACTTGCTAATAAAATCAATATATCCGTGATACGCCATGTGTATTCCTATCTAAAATTATTTTTTAAAATTTGTAAGGCAGTCTCTACATTCGCCTCAGTTGTTGGGCGCATTTCAACCGAAACGGCTCCATCATATTTAATCTCTCTCAAGAGGGAATTTATCAAAGTAAAATCAATCGTGCCGCCTGTGACAGGCACTAAACCTGGGGAGCTTACATGAAAATGATAAATTCTCTCTCCTGCTTTTAATATAGATTCTGTCACATTCTCTGCATTCATTGTTAGTGTGCTGGTATCCATATTTAATTTGAAATTAGCGTGATCTACGTGATCAATTAACTCTAGCGCCTGTGAGGTGTTGTTTATAAAGTTGCAACCATACCCCTCTGCATTAGGCTCTAGGCATAATACTACATCATTTTCACTACATGTTTCAGACAAATCCCAAAAAAACTCAGACGCAATTTCTTGTGCCTCTTCAAAAGAGACTTTTTTTCTAAACCTATTTTTAGGAGAACCAAACACCATTCTCTTAATTCCTAGTTGACCCGCTAAATTTATAATCTGCTTAAGGTATCTAGACGTTTTTTTACGAGTCTCCATGGTATCAAACACCTTAAGATGCGGGTTTCCATATAGTAGTGCTTGCATTCCATATATGTTAATCCCCTTATTGCTCCAGTATTTCTTCACCACTAAAATCTGCTCTTTGGTTGCCTCTATTGGATTATCAAAGAGAATTTTTGGAGCAACTTCTATATTTTCAATATCATATTTTTTTAATAATCGGATAATATTATCGTTGTCTTCTGGACTCCACGCTATGTTTGATATGCACCTCTTCATACTAATTTAAAACAAACTTTCTAATTTCATTCATAGCTGACTCTTTGGAGTAAAGGTACGCACTATTTGAGCCATAAAACTTTCCGTACTGCGACTGCATATCTGTTTTAAAAAAGTCTCCTTCTTTTTCATCCAAGGTTTTACTAAAAACAGACTGTGCTAAATCTCTAGCGGTAATCGGCTCAACCGCTATATTTATAATTTGTATGTTGCTGCTTATGGCCTTTTGTATGTCATTTTGTAAGTTATCAACGCAGTAAAGTTGCACCTCAGCGCGGGGATCGATTTTTTCCACCTGATTATTGTTTATCAAATCAAAGATAATATTCTTTTTAAATCTGTGTCCGTATACTATTGGCAAACGAAGAACAGTATGATTGACAAACTTATTTCTTATAAAAGTTTCAAACTTATATCTGTGAAGGCCATATGCTGACTGGCAGTTTGTGTCAATCTTATCTGTCTCTATGACTCCAATTGGATTGCTATAAACATCAATTGTTGACATTAGTACAAACCTATTCGCATTTATTGTCTCTATATGAGACATTAGAGATTTTATGTTATCCCAATCCTCTTTTGGATTTTTATTGGCCAACCATTTTGTTCCGTAGTTGCCAGCACAATACACCGTGTCAAATTGTTTTCCAACAATATCAGCTATGTTTTTTGAATTATAAAGTAGAGCACCACGATTATTATCAGCAAGATGACTACCAATAAATCCAGTATAGCCTATGACGCAATCTCTCACAAAAGGCCATCCTCTTCAATCTTGTTAATAAGTTTCTCAGCGACAACCGCTGCTGAGATAAACTTGCCCTCCAGGATTGAGTAAAATCCACTTCTACAATTGTGCTCTCTAATTTTTGTCTGTCTATCGTCGCTATCCTCCGTTTTTACAAGAATTGGCCTTGAGGCAATGTTTGACCTCTTATAAACCAAGTCTTTCATGAATGGGAAGTATTCCATACCGTGAGAAAGCATTTCAGGCCACATAGAGTTAACCTTTTCTGGCTTAGAATAGAAAAGCCCCCTCTCCCTGGAAACAACAGAGTGGACAACATCATACACCAAATACTCGTCTTCTGTGCCAACATTGGGAAGTATGGTAATAAACGGGCCATCCATAACCGTTAGTGGAGGAATATATTTATCACTGCCCACTACCGCCACCTCCGTTGTTTGAAGGTGATATTCACTTAATTCTTCATTGACTGAAAATGCTTTTTGGACGTTATTGGTGTACGCATAAGTTGCGTTAATTAGTATGTCAGCGTTTAGAATTAAAGATTTGCCACTATCATTTGAAATGCTAATCTTGTTGTCACTTAAAAAATCTCCCTTTGTAACGTCAAAAGAAGTAACTAAATTAATTTTGCCTTGATCAATAAGATTGAGATAATATTCTTTAACTTTCTTTAAATTAAAGCATGGCTCTTTTACAAGAAAAGATGAATCTATATTAGTTCTATCTAAAAGGTCAGAACTTGGCCACACTAATTGGTAATCTAGATTAAGATTTTTGCAAAAATCAACATATTCTTGTGTTGTGGTCTTCGTATTGCTTTTTTCAATGAAGTAATAAAATTCTTTTGGATACGAAAGGAACTGAGGAAAATGCTGTTCAAAGTATCTTAATCCAGCGATACACTCTTTTGCTGTATCCATGGACCTTGGATAGTGAAACCCACTATGTGCCCTGTTATGAGTAGCTCCTGACGCTCCTTTAAATATATCATCAAATTTTTCTATTACGGTGACCGAGACACCTTTTTTTGATAATTCATCGGCACAAGAAAGGCCATGAATCCCACCGCCAATTATTACAGCACTCTTCATTTTCTGCTTACCAAAATTCCTTCATCATAAAAATACAAATAGTCAATTTCTGTCTTTAAATAACAATTGATGGCATGTTCTGGCGTTTCACATATTGGTTCTCTATCGTTAAAGCTTGTATTTAGCAAAATAGGAACACCTGATTTTTCATTCCACCTAGACAATAGATCGTAATAGTTTTCATTATCACTTTTCGTAACTGTCTGCAACCTCGCGCTCCCATTTAAATGGACCACTGCTGGGACCTTTTCTTTCACCTCATCTCGAAAGTCCACAACAAAGCTCATGTAAGGGCTATCAATATCCTTAGTAAACCAGCTTGAGACGTGCTCTCTTAAAATTGAAGGGGCAAAAGGTCGGAACCACTGCCTATGCTTCACTTTAAAGTTTATTTTGTCCTTCATATCCGGAGATCTAGGGTCAGCCAGGATGCTCCTGTTTCCAAGCGCTCGACGCCCCGATTCTGAGCCTCCTCCAAATACGGCCACGATGTTTTGCTCATCAAGGAGATCAACGACCTTATCAATGTCACATTCGTCGTATGTTACGTTATCTTTGTTTTTATCTACTGCTGACATAATCTTGTCTTTACCATAGGTAAATCCCAAATACGGCGTATAGTTGTCTTCCCATGTAATTCTAGGGTTATCTAGTACGTGATGCCAGACATATTGAGCTGCGCCAAGCGTTAGTCCCCCATCGTGCGGGGTAGGCGTCACGTACATGTTGTCGACCCTATTAGAGAACCAGTCTAGCATTTTGCCCATAACGACAGAATTTAAAGAAACCCCGCCCGCAAAACATACATTTCTATGTTGAGGAACTTGGTCTAAAATGTT
>Ga0209645_1000052_pt1 | contig 50375 bp, 60 predicted proteins | sample ETNvirenome_6_30_FD_184070 | JGI IMG/M metagenome (GOLD analysis project Ga0209645, IMG submission 184070) | Marine viral communities from the Pacific Ocean - ETNP_6_30 (SPAdes) (version 2) | ecosystem: Environmental > Aquatic > Marine > Oceanic | place: Pacific Ocean | collected 2013-06-19
CTAGTGATATAATTGTGAAAGGATAAACACACATGGCTAAGACAATCGTAGAGAACTCAACTAAACTAAGTAAATATGTATTCGCTGATGATAAACCAGTAACAATGGGATCTGACATGATCACAGTAGGTAGTGATCCAGTAGATTTCTATATCGCTGATTTAAATAGTAGCAATGCAACAATGCACGAAGATGTAACTGCACCTGATGGTTGGTCAGGTAACAAACACTTCTTTGATGGAACCAATTGGACTAACAATTCCGATTGGGTAGATCCTAACGCGGAGTAAAAATTACTATGCGTATCGTTGGTAATAATCCACAATTATCTAGGCAGACACAAGCAACAGCCTCTGGTGCTATTACTGGAGGTAAGCCTGTACTTGTAAATACTGACGGTACTGTTACGCAAATTAGTGGATCTGCACTAGCAGTAGGTACAGCAGTTGAGTTCGATACAAACTCAGCAGGATCAAAAGATGTTTGTTTTGATAGCAACAGCAATAGAGTGTTTATTTCTTATCGAGATGCAGGTAACTCTAATTATGGCACTGGTGTTGTTGGTAGTATTAATCCAGCAGATAACAGTGTAAGTTTTGGAACGCCTGTTGTGTTTGAATCAGCAGCCACAGCAGAAATAGGTAATTGTTTTGATAGCAATAGCAATAGAGTTGTTACAGTGTATCAAGATCAAGGCAATAGTAGTTATGGTACTGCTGTAGTTGGTAGTATTGATTCTTCTGATAATTCAGTATCTTTCGGGACACCTGTTGCATTTAATAGTGGGGGCAATAGCTATTACAATAGTATAGCTTTTGATAGTAATGTTAATAAAACATTAAATAGTTATAACAATTCTGGAGATAGTGAATCTCACTATGCTATTGTAGGAACAGTTGATCCTTCAGATAATTCAATAAGTTTTGGTACTGCCGTAAAGTATGAAACAGGTGGAAGTAGTAGTGGATATGGGCAGGTTGTATTTGATAGTTCAACTAATAAGTTTGTTTTAGCATATCAAGATGGTGGAGATAGTAATAAAGGTAAAGCAATAGTAGGAACTATTTCTGGAACTGATGTAAGTTTTGGTACTGCTGCTGAATATGAATCTGGATCTACAACGTATGTAGCTGGAACTTTTGATAGCACTAACAATAAAACAGTTATTGTTTATGTTGACGGAGGCAACTCTAGCTATGGCACTGCTGTAGTTGCAACTGTAAGCGGAACTAGTGTAAGTTTTGGCACTCCTGTTGTATTTGAATCAGCATCTACTGTAGCTCCAGAAGCTGAGTTTGATGCTTCTATAGATAAAGTAGTAGTAAATTATAGAGATGGTGGGAATAGCAATTATCATACTGTAGTTTTAGGAACTGTTAGTGGAACTAGTATATCTTTCGGAACTCCATTTTTACTCATATCTAGTTTAGTACATTCTGTAAATGATCATATGACATATGACAGTCATAATGAGCGAATGTTTTTTGCATTCGGGGATGCTGGAGATAGTAATAAAGGAAAAGGGGTTGTTTTAAGAAACGCTGTACCAACAAACATAACATCAGAAAACTTCATAGGCTTTGCAGAAGATACAGTAGCAACTGGGCAACCTGTTACGATCAATACTAAAGGTGCTATCGATGAAAACCAGAGTAGCTTAACACCAGCCCAACAATATTTTGTACAGACAGATGGTACGCTAGGTACATCAACAGATGATCCTTCAGTCGTAGCTGGTACTGCTGTAACGGCAACTAAACTGATTGTGAAAGGGTAAGAAATGGTAGCATACATTCCCCCAAAACAAGCAGGTAAATATAAAGCTGTTGCATCTGGTGCGATTACAAATGGTAAGCCTGTAATTGTGAATAGTACTGGTACTGTTACGCAAATTAGTGAAACTGCTGCATCTATAGGATCAGAAGCAGTTTTTGTAAGTGCGGAAGTAAGACACATTAATGCTACTTTTGATAATAATTCAAACAGAGTAGTTATAGCCTATAGAAATGATGCTTCTTCAGATAATGGATTTGCTGTAGTAGGAAGCATAAGTGGAACATCAATTACTTATGGTACTCCTGTAACTTTTAATAGTGCTTCTAGTAATGATATTGCAATGACATTTGATAGCAATAGCAACAAAGTTGTAATTGCTTATAAAGACAGTGGAAACTCAAGCTATGGTACAGCAATTGTTGGCACTGTTGATTCATCAGATAACTCTATAAGTTTTGGTAGTGAAGTTGTTTTTAATAGTGGTAGCACTTCTGATATTGGAGCAACTTTTGATAGCAGTAATAATAAAGTTGTTGTTGCATATAAATCAAGTACAGGACAGGCTATTGTAGGAACTGTTTCTGGTACATCAATTTCTTTTGGTTCTGCTACTGTTTTTACAAGCTCAGACATAGATGATACTGGAGTAACTTTTGACAGTAGTAACAACAAAGTTGTAATTGGCTATGCTGATAATAACAACAACAATGGTAATGGTACAGCAATTGTAGGAACAGTTAGTGGTACATCTATATCATTTGGTTCTTCAGTTGTGTATGAAAGCGCAACCACAACAGGTCATTCTGCAACCTTTGATTCTAATTCTAATAAAGTTGTTTTTGGGTACAAAGATCATGGAAATAGTATTTCAGGTACGGCTGTTGTAGGAACTGTGTCAGGAACTAGCATTTCATTTGGAACGCCTGTTGTATTTAATAGTGGATCAACAGATTCTACACATGAATCTACTTTTGATAGTACTCTTAATAAAGTTATTATTGTTTATAGAGATACTGCAAATAGTAGTAAAGGAACTGTAATTGAAGGAACAGTTAGTGGAACTACTATTAGTTTTGGTAGTGAGACTGTTTTTAATGACGCTACAACAACTCAACTTATTGCTCCTGTTTATGATACTAATGCTAATAAAACTGCTATAGCTTTTAGAGATGATGGTAATAGTAATTACGGTACTGCTGTTGTATATTCAACAGGTATAGCAACAAACCTTACCTCAGAAAACTTCATAGGTATAGCTACAGGTGGTACATATGCTGATACAGCAGAAGCTACAATAGATGTAGTAGGCACAGTAAACAAAGATCAAACAGGTTTAACAGCAGGTCAGACATACTATGTACAGACTGATGGTACATTAGGAACAAGCGCAGATAGTCCTAGTGTAGTGGCTGGAACTGCAATATCTGCAACAGAATTAATTGTGAAAGGTTAATGACTAATGGAAGAAATATCGCCAGTAATTTTTTGGAATGTAGTACTAACGCTGGTTATTGGCCCAGCCATTTGGATGTTCAGGAATCTCATGGCAGAGGTTAAACGCATAGATATACTTCTAAATAGAACTAGAGAAGATTACTCTACTAAGCAGGAGCTAAGAGAAGACATGAGAATGGTTACAGAAGCTCTTCACAGGTTAGAGGATAAATTAGATAAAGTACTAGAGAAAGGAAAGTAAAATGCCCTTAGTTCGTAATTCACAAAATCCAGACGGTGTTAATGTAACAGATGAAGCGTTTGCAAACTCTTCAAATTTTATAGCTTTAAAATATTTAGAAACAGAACCTGATGTTGGACAACAGGCCGTAGCAAAAACTCTTGCAAGAGGTATAACACCTGATAATCCAGAATATGCTACAGTATTAGCTAACTATGGAAAAGAACATTTTGCTAGATATGGTAGATTTGAACCTGCAAGACAATCAATGTTTGTCAATGCTTTTAATGAAAATCCTGCTTACTATGACGTAGGACAAGCAGGTACTGTTGGTGCTGCTCCTCAATTAGTCTATCAAGGGTCTACTGCTGAATCTTTTATAGACACTGTTCCTAGAATAAATGAGTTTGCTGGAGCGCAACCTCCCGGTGTTATTCCTACTCCTAATGGTCTAGGATTTCAATTTCCAGATACTGGTGGAGATGATACTAGTGGGGATTCTGGTACAGGAACTGGTACAGGAACTGGTACAGGAACAGGAACTGGTACAGGAACGGGAACTGGTACAGGAACGGGAACTGGTACAGGAACGGGTACAGGAACTGGTACAGGAACGGGTACAGGAACTGGTACAGGAACGGGTACAGGAACTGGTACTGGAACTGGTACTGGAATAATGTCAGGGACAGTAGATTTAGCTCCTGTAACTAGTTTAATTGGTACACCAGAAACAGGGCAACCTAATACTTTGATGGGTCAAACACAAGGTATAAGAGAAGTAGTAGATCCTTTAGGTCAAAGAATACAAGGCGTAAGAGATGTAGTAGATCCTTTAGCAGGGCAGGTTACTACCTTACAAGAAACTGTAGATCCTTTAGCATCAGATGTAGGTGATGTTCAATCAGCAATAGGTACACCTGCTGAAGGACAGACATTATTTGGTGGACAGCAAGGTATTATGTCAGGTCAGACAGGAATAGCAGATACACAAGCAGATATACTAGCGGGACAAGAAGGACTAGCAGGTACACAGGCAGGTCTTATGTCTAGGATAGGCGATACTGCTACAGATACTAGAGAAGCTACAGGTTTGATAGGAGCAGTCGGAACAGCAGGTACACCGGGAACTGCTACTCAGGCAGCTGTTAAACCCACTGGATTATTTGCTGGTCAACAGGCACTAGGTACAAATATATCTGGCGTAGGAGGTCAAGTAACTCAGGTAGGTCAGGACGTATCTGGTATAGCTAGTTCGTTAGCTAACTTTGAAAACATATCTAGTCAGGAAAGAGCTAACCTACTATCTACTCTAAACACTAGAGCGCAAGAGCTAGAGAACCTAGAGAATATGTATGGCTTCCAGACTAACCGATTAGTAGAGGCACAACTAGGTAACACAGGCTCTACAGGACTACAGCCCGGTATGATGCAACCTCCTGCAACTGACCCCGGCTCATTAAACTCAATACTTGCAGCGGAGAGGGCAGCTCAAGCTACAGGACAAAACATAAGTTCTAATCTAACTAGTGCAGCTAATCAGGGATTAGTAAGTAATGCGCTAGGCCCTGTAGGAACACAGTAAAAGAAAGAGATATTGATATGGCAAGACCACAAATATTTGATCCTAGTTTAGGAAATGATGGTGAATACCGCGACCTAACAGATACAGAAATACGTGAGGCAGCAGGTAATCTACCTAGTCAAGAAGGAGATGCACCTGCTCCTACTGCACCTGTAATACCTCAAGGTGGGCCTTCTCCAACTACAAACCCTAATTTATTTAATGTAGATGAAGAAGGTAATCCAGTTGTAACTACTGATCCTACTACAGGACAACAAGCATTTCAAATAAGAGGTGACTTACTAGGTGGTGAAATTGTAGATCAGAGGCTAGGTGATCCATCCGTAAACCCTAACGTAACTACACAACAGTTAGATACTAGGGCGGTTGCACTAGGGCAAGGTTATCAGGGTATACCTACAGATGCACGTACACAGGCATTTATACAGGATGATGCAGGACGTAGAGGGCTAGTAGATCCGTTTGGTTTCAAGTCAGCTAAAGGCGTACAGACAGATATAGCAAATGACCCTAACGCACAACTACCATCAGGGGCAAGGCTTACTGCACAAACAATAAACCCTAATGCACAAGGCACTTTACTAAATGTAAATGATCCTGCCCTAACAATGCCTGACGTAACTGCTACCCAGACACAGGCCGTAGCAACTGATGCAGATCAAGTACAAAAAGCTACTGCACAAACTATGGCTACAGAAAGAACCTTTAATGCTATAAAAGAACAGGACATGGAAGCGCAACAGTTCTTAACTGATATACAACAGGTTCGCGCACAGTCTGCACAACTAGAAGAACGATCTACTGTTAAGGGTCAACTAGGTATGTTGATGGAGGACTTTGCAGGAGATACTATTCCTTTGTGGGCATCGGGTGCAATAGCAGGTGCAGAGTCAATATTAGCAGCAAGGGGCATTACTCCCGGTAGTAGTATATATCAGGGGGCTTTAGTTGATGCAGCCATGAAAGCTGGTATACCTATAGCCCAAGCAGATGCACAGTTAAACGCTAGGTTTCAAGAGCTTAATTTAAATAATAGGCAACAGGCAGAGGTAGTCAATGCAACCAATCTGCTAAATGCAGACATTAAAGAGCTAGACATAAGACAACAAACTGCCGTACTGAATACAAATAAAAACGTACAGGCACTATTCTCTGATGCCTCTGAGGTAAATGCAGCACGTAAGTTCAACGCTACTAATATACAGCAGACAGACCAGTACTTTGCTAACCTACAACAGGCAGTTAATTTAAATAATGCTAATCAGAGAAATGCTATATCACAATTTAATGCAGGTCAAGGTAATGCTATATCTCAATTTAACGCTAATGCAGAAAGAGCAGCAGATGAGTTCTACTCTAGAAATCAATTAATTATTAATCAGGCAAATGCACAATGGAGAAGAAGCGTAAATACGGCTAACACGGCAGCAATTAATGCAGCTAACCAGTTTAACGCTACTGCCATACTTAACAAATCTAATACCGCACACAACAATCTACTACAGTTAGCTAGAGATCAGGCAGACTACGTATATAACTCTGCACAGAATGATGCGAGTAGGCAGAATAACTTAGCCATTGCTACACTACAGGCAGAGGCATCTGCTAGGGCTAATGCAGAAGGTGGTGGTAGTATATTAGGAGTAGCAGGTGGTGTTTTAGGTAAGATATTTGGTAACTTTGCAGGTACTGATACTGGTGCTAAAGTTATAGAACAAGGAATTGATTTCATCTTTTCATAGAAAGGGAATAAACAATGGCAGTAATAAATCCGTTTAGTAGAATAGATTTAAAACAAGCGCAGACAATGCGTAATGTAAGAGAGAAGACTAGGCCCACAATGGATACTCCAGAGGTAAAGAGTGCGTATAGTGCAGCCAAGGTATATCAGGAAGAGATACGTAAGATATTAAAAGGCCAACAGAAAACAGGAATGGATACTTAATCATGGTAATGGAAGACGAATATAACGAATTTGAAGCAGCAATACCGGGTCAATCTCTGGCAGGAGAACAACCTATGGGTTCAGCCCCTTGGGAAACACCTGCTGATTTTCCTGATCCAGATGAGTTTTATATGTATACACAAGAGAAACTTTTAAATGACGAAGATAATCTTATGAACGTAGTAAAGCTATTAGATATGCAAATATCTGTAGAAGCTATCGTAGATGGTATTCTTATGAACTCTTTTATGATGGGTCAAATATCAGCAGATACTGCTATAATAAGTAAGGAGCCTGTCACAGATCTTATATTACTTATAGCACAAGAAGGGGATATTACTCCTACACGTAGGGATCGTACTGCTGAAGGGCAGAATGAAATTCGTATTGAACAGGCTATAGCTTCTATAGCAGAAGAAGATGGTGAAGGTATGGGTGATGAAGAGGCACAAGAAGATATGTCACTTGTCGGTATGATGGCTCCACCTGATGACATGGATATGATGGCTATGGAAGAAGCACCACAAGAGATGGCAGTAGAGGAAGAAGACCCTGAACTAATGGAGATATAAAATGGCAAACGGATTAATGAGTGGTTTAAAAGAGTTTGGCACAAACTTCTTATTGACCGCAGGTACTCAAATAGCAGAAAATATAAAAGAACAAAGTAAGCAAGATAAAGCTGACATACTAACTCAGACTAAATTGCTTAGATCTACTATTGCTAAAAACAAAGCTGCCGATGCAAAGATACAAAAAAATATAACTAATCAGGCCAATACGTTATTAGCTATGGCTCCTAGCCTACCACAAGATATTCTTAGACAGGCACTAGTAAGCGATGACAGCTATAAACAATTTAAAAAAACAATAGAGGACGATATTGCATCTGGTAAAAGTGGATATTTTTTAAGCGATTGGGCTAAACAAAATAACTTAGAGCCAAACTCTATATACAAAGCTAGTGATAAAACACGTAGACCAACATCTACAATAGTATCAGAACTACGTACACCTACAGCAGTACCTGCTAGAGCTAAACCCGTATCTTCTGATAGCGAGTCCGTACTTAAAACCTTATTAGGTGCAGGTATGGGGCCAGATCGTATATTAGATGAAGCAGAAAAACGCATAGGTCGTTCTGGTAGAGGTTCTATAGGACAAAGTGATTTAAGGTATGCGTATGGTACACCTACTAGAGGCATATCTAGGCCAGATAAACCTGTTAGTTTTAATAGAGTACAAGAGCAAAAAAGAATAGACATAATGACTACACAAAAAATGCTTCCTGAGTACTATAAGTTAGCACTAGATTCAGGTTTATATACAGGTGTGTCTCCAGAACAAATTAATTCTTCATCTAATGCTGATGAGAAAAGAAAAATGTTAGCTTTTGATACAGGTATAGCTAGAAAAATTCAAGCTGTATTTGCTACTTTACCAAGGGGAAATCAAAAACTTACTGATGCAGTTATTAAACAACAGTTTACACCGCCTGAAGGTGCATCTTCAGAAGACAAAGAAGCCTACAAAAAATTTGCATTACAACTTAGATATAGAGTTTTTCAAGATTATGCAGAAACTATGGAAACATTCTCTGCTTATATAAGTGATATGAATAAAAGAATAGTGACAGGTCGTACCGACTCAATAATAAGTAATAGAGATTAAAGGAAAAATATAATGGTTTCAGTTTCACAAGAAACACTTGATCGAATAAATCAAATGCCTGAAAAAGAAGTTAAAAAAACTTTAACTCAAATATCAGATGAGCAGATAGATGGCGTTACTCCTAAAGAAGAAGATGTATCTAAAGAAGACGTTAGTTATTTAGCAGATACTGTTCAAGGTTTAGGTTATGGCGTTACCGAAGGCTTTGGCAATATGTATGAGGTAGGGCAAAATTTAGGTAACTGGGCAGAAGAAAAGATTAACGAAAATTTTGACACAGATTTAGATTACATACAGCCTGAAGAATTTGTAAACCCTCTAGATGCACCTAAAACTATGGCAGGTCAACTAGCTAGTGGGGTTAGTCAATTAGCTACAGGTTTTATTCCGGGTCTAGGTATACTAAGACTAGGAGGTGGTTTATTAAAAATAGGTGCTAATTTAGGATCTAAATCAAATACTTTAACCAGTGCTGCCACTAACTTATTATCATCTTCACTAGGTAAAAAAGCTGTATCTGTAACTAATAGTTCTGCGATGAAACTAGCAGGGGCTACGGCTGTAGCGGAACAATTAGTATTTGATCCAAAAGATCCTAGACTAGCTGACTTAGCTGCATCTACAAATGTTCCTATTTTAAAAGATATAGGAAACTTACTTAAAGCTAATGAAGGTGACTCTGAAGCTACTCTTAGAATTAAAATGGCAGCAGAAGGTTTTGGCGTTGGCGTTGTAGTAGATAAAGGTATATCGGGTTTAACTTTTTTAGGTAGAGCAATAAAAAGTAGAATGGGTAAGCCTACTAAAGGGGATATGACTATAGATGAACTAGAGGAATTATCTACTCAAGTAGGTTTACCTGAAGGAGGAGAGCTAGGAGCCTATGCTCAATTAAAAATAAAAGAGGTTCTAAGTAAAAAAGGGTATGACACAGAATATATAGATAAATATATAGGTTCTATAAACCTAACTAAAATACAATCTTCTCAATGGGAAACATATAATTTAATTAACGAAACAGGTCAGGCTCTTAAAAAAATAGCTGAAGAAAAAAAAGAAGTGTGGCCTCCTGTAAAGAGTAATCAAAAGTCCTTACAAGAAGCATCACAAATACTAGGTCACGACAGTATAGATACCATGACTGACGTTCTTAAACAAAATGAGAGCGTTATGAAAATGACCACTACTAAGGATGGGGCAGTAACATTAGGAGCAGGTCTTGAGGGTGCAACTGCATATGCCCTTGCTGCTAGACAGGTACTTTTAAATCAAGTAGATACTACGTTTGCTTTAGCTAAAGATATAAAAGACCTACAAACTAAAATAAAAAAAGGAGAGTCTACAGATACAGGTGCGCTTAATGATATGAGAGCCTCGTATGTCCAACAGCTTCTAACTTTTGAAACTATACAATCTACAGTTAATGGTATAGCAAATGAATCAGGTAGGTTATTACAATCTTTTAATGTTAATATAGGTAACGCAAAGAAAGCTGCCTTTTTTGGTAAAATAGTAGAGGCAGGTGGTAATGATGTAGATGCTCTTATAGATAAAATGAGCAAGGGAGATATATCACAACTAAGCGACAGAATAAAAGTATTCACAGATGCTCAAGGCCCAGAGGGAGCTTTAGGTAGAATTAAAGCAGGTATAGGTGAGTATTGGTATAACTCTATATTGTCTGCACCCGATACACAAGCTGTAAATATACTGGGTAATCTAGGTGTTCAATTTATGAGAACTGTTGTAGAAGGATCAGTAGGTGCTGTACGTGGTAATCTAAGATTACTAGGAGGATGGGCAACTGGTAAAAAGGTAGATCCAGCTAGTGTTATGGTATTTGGTGACGTATGGCAAAGATTACGTGGTATGGGTGTAGGTAGAAAAAGTGGATCTACCTTGTCTAGAATAAAAGAATCAGCAGATAAACTTGAAGCAAAAGGATATAATCACCCTGCCGTATTAGATGCTATGATACTAGATATAAAACGAGGTGCATATAAAGGTATTGACGGTAAGAAAACAGATAACATAGAAGAAGTACTAGAAAACTATGTTGATCCTAAGTCAGGTGAAACTGGCTTTGATGGATTATATAATAGAACTAAAAATGATATGATAGATCGTTATGGTGCATCAATTCAAAACTGGGTTAAAACTTTAAAATTATTTGGTAATACTATGCGTTTAGAATTACCACCTGACCCTAGATATAGTAGATATGAGATAGGTGAACAGGCTAGTAATAGAGCTATCCCTACTGTTGTAGGTAGGTTTGTTAGATTACCAACTACTACTATGTCTGCATTTGATACTATGTTTAAATCTATAGCAGATAATGCAGCTTTGTATGAGGCTGCTTATAGACAAGTTAGAGCCATACGATATGAAGTAGGTAAAAAAGGCACGTATACTATGAATATAGGAAGTGATGTTACTACTACAGGCGGTGCTAAAGATGAATTAAAAAAAGTAATATTTAATGATAACCATTTTACTATTCCCGGCACAGGTAAAATTGACCCAGAGACAGGTAAAATTATAGACAGCGTTGAAAATTTAAATGCATCAGAAATGGTAGAGTACCTTGTAGCAAATCCTACACAGAAGATGCTCAAAGAAGCAGAGCAGGAGATGTTAGAGGCTACGTTCCAACAACAAAATATGTTTACTAAAAGTGGTGAAGCAGTCAGACGCATACTAGATAAAAGCGGTATAGGATTAGGTACGGCTCTTATGCCTTTTGTTAGAACTCCTATAAACCTACTTGGATATACTCTTGATAGGACACCTGCTGGTTTGTTAAGTGGAGAGAGGCTTCAAAATAGAGCTGCACTAAAAAAATTATCTAAAATAGATAAAGATAAAATGACAAGTACTGAACAAAAAAGATACAGAAAACTTTTACGAGAAGAAAATATAATACGAGAAAAATTTGTAAATAGACAGATAGTAGGTGCTACTTATTTAACAGGTGCTTATTATCTAGCACAGACAGGTATGATAACAGGAGGTGGGCCTACCGATTACACTGAAAGAAAACGACTAGAGTCTACAGGATGGAGGCCCTACTCATACAGAACAAAAGAAGCAACAGAGCTAGGCGATGAATATAAGTACTATCCTATATCTAGATTAGATCCTTTCTCTCAGATGGCTGGTCTTGCTGCTGACTTTCAGTTTATAACTAATGAGTTAGCACAAGCAGAGTTATCCCCTGCTGCAAGAAAAGATGTAGCTACACTAACTAAATTTGTATTAGGTAATATGGGTGAAGCTGTAATTAAGATGATTGGAGATAAAACGTATTTAAAAAGTATGGGGGAAATCGTAGATGCTATATATGCACCTAGAGGCGAGGAGCAAGGTTTTTTTGAAAAGACAGGTAAAACAGCAGCAAAAGTATCAGGTAGCGTTATTGCAGGTGGAGTACCAAATATAGTATCTCGTATATCAGAGGCATTTGCAGAGGTAAATCCAGATGGTAGTAAGCAAAGTAATTTTTTCTATGATCCTATAATACAAGATGCGTATATAGATATGTCTATGTTACGATTGTTTGCTATTAAAGCTACCTCTAAAATACCGGGAATAAGAGAGGGTTTAGCTGAACTTGATGATGACCTTAAATTTTATCCTAGAATAGATGAGTTCGGTTCTACTATGGACAGAGAGAGGACAGCATCTATAATTGCAGGTACTTCCCCCTCTAATAGATCTTATATACCCGGTGATAATTTTATAGCATCAGTACTAGGGGATTCTTTTGTATCTAGGCCGGGTCATAAAGAAGATACAGCAGACCTATCTACTACTTTAGCGTCTTTAGGAATAAAAGAAAAAAGAACAAAGAACTATCTAACTATACCCGGCACTAGTGAAAGAGTACAATTAAAACCATTGGTATATTATAAGTTATCTTTAAAAGAAGGTATAGCATATAGACAAGGCTTAGAAGAGTTGTTTGACAGTAAAGCATGGAAAAAACTAGAGGAAAACGCACGTATAAATCCTGCTGATAAAAAAGAATACTATGAAAAACAAGCAAAATTAATAAATGAAGTTAAATCAGCCGTAGTATCACAGTATGCTGCTGAAGTATTACACCCTGACATACTAGAGTATCAAGGCATAGACAATAAAAGAATACTAGATGCGTTTGCTAAAGAGTATACCCTACACAGAAAAGACTACTTCCTAAAACACAAGGCATTGGAGGAAAAACTACGATGATTACAATACTAGGATCACTGATAGGATTCGCTGGATCTGCACTACCTAAAGTATTTGATATGGTAAATGATTGGCAGGATCGTAAGCATGAGTTAGCTATGATGGATCGTCAGTTAGAAGCATCTAAGCTACAGCACGTACAAAAGATAGAGGCTCTTAACATAGAGGCTGACATAAGTGAGACTAAGGCAATATACAAACACGATCAGTCGCTCAAGACCACGGGCTTTATGTCTGCACTAAGGGCATCTGTTCGCCCCGTTATAACGTATCTGTTCTTTACGCTTTTTGCCGTAATAAAAGGTACAGCTATATACGGATTAATATATACAGATGGCGTTGTATGGGAGATGGCTATCCAGACACTGTGGGATGAAGAAACGCAAGGCATATTTGCTGCCATCATATCATTCTGGTTTGGAAGCCGGGCGTTGCAAAGATCAAGGAGTAGTTCGTAATGACTGTAAAGAAAGGTAAAGAAACATTCTCTGGTTACAATAAACCTAAGAGGACACCTGACCACCCTAAGAAATCTCATGCTGTATTGGCTAGAGAGGGTGGTAAGGAGAAGTTGATACGCTTTGGTCAACAGGGTGTAAAGACTGCTGGTAAACCAAAGACAGGAGAATCTTCAAAGCAAAAGGCTAGAAGAAAATCATTTAAAGCTAGGCACGGCAAGAACATAGCAAAGGGCAAAATGTCTGCAGCATATTGGGCGAACAAAGTAAAATGGTAATATGGGATATTACAAATATTATTATATGCAAAGGAGCAGTGTAATGAATAAACCTATGTTTGATTCTACAGGGTCAATGATTAGTGGGAAAGTATTTTATGGGGGAGCTAGTGCTACAATGATAACAGATGAGAACAGTGTAATTATAGAAGACAATAGAGATACTATTACAGGAAATTGTAACTGCGATAGTTGCATCGAATGTAATTGTAACCCAGAGGTCTGTAGGTGTGATTGTCATACCAACAAAGACCAACTGATTAGTGTAGGAGGAGAGTAAACTATGCCACATGGTAAGGGAACGTATGGAAGTAAAAAAGGTAGACCACCTAAAAAAGCTAAAATGATGAAAGGTGGGGCTATGAAAAAGAAGCCAGCTGCCAAAATGATGTATGGCGGTGCTATGAAGAAAAAGAAGACTAAGTAACAGTGAGGCACATGACTGACGAGGGGCTGGACTTAATTAAATTATATGAGGGTTACAGCCCCTCTGCCTACCTATGCCCTGCTAACCATTGGACAATAGGGTATGGAGCTATCTGGGGCCTAGACGGTACTAGGGTAACAGAAGAGCATCCTGATATAAATGAGGAACAGGCAGATCAATTACTACGTAGAGATGTAAGTAAGTCTGAAAAGACTGTACTCAGGCTTATACGAGTACCACTAGAGGATGGGCAGTTCAATGCGCTTTGCTCATTCGTATTCAACTTAGGTAGCGGAAGTCTACAGAGCAGTACACTACGTAGAAAGATTAACAGAGGTGACTACATTGGGGCGGCAGACGAATTTCCACGTTGGGTATTTGCAGGGGGTAGGAAACTGAAGGGTTTAATTAAAAGAAGAGCGCATGAAAGATTAATGTTTATAGGGTGAGGAGGATAACTTGGCAGCGAAAAAGAAAACAACAAAGAGTAAAGTAAATGAAGCAGGTAATTACACAAAACCTACCATGCGTAAGAACTTATTTAATAGAATAAAAGCTGGTGGTAAGGGCGGTAAGCCGGGACAATGGTCTGGGAGAAAAGCCCAGATGTTAGCCAAGCAATACAAAGCAAAAGGTGGAGGATACAAATAAAGAATGGCTCTAAAAAAATCACAAAAAAGCCTTAAAAACTGGACTAAGCAGAAGTGGCGTACCAAATCAGGTAAGCCCTCTACCCAAGGGCCAAAGGCTACAGGAGAAAGATACCTGCCTAGTAGCGCAATAAAATCTCTTAGTTCTGCTGAGTATGCAGCAACTACAAAGGCAAAAAGAAAAGGTACAAAAGCAGGTAAGCAACACGTAAAGCAACCTAAACGGATAGCTAAAAAAACTAAAGGCTATCGCAAATAATGAGGATGAGATATGGAAGATACGTGGTCAGTGATTGTTTCAGGATGGCCTATAGCGTTTGGTATAATAACGCTGATTATAGTACTGGCAAAAATGCACGGTGAGTTAGAGACTTTAAAAGAAAAAGTTAAAGTCCTATTTGAATTATGGAACTCAAATAAAAAATGAAAGAACTTACAGATATAAACAGTATGTCAATAGAATTTGTAGAGCTAATAACTCCTATGCTAGTTATTATGTTAGCCCTGATCCTTACTCTTATGGTTAGAGACTTTGCTACCAACTTTATGAACGGGTTGAAGTTTAGAATGCACTCTAGTTTTAACGAGGGTGATACCTGTGTACTAGATGGGGAGAAAGCTATCATAGTTAAAATAGGTTTCTATGAAACTATAATACAGATTGATAATGGCAGAGGTACAGTGTGGCGATACTTACCTAATGATCGCATAAAATTCTACAAATTAGAGAAATTAGTCAAGGAGTCAGAGAAAACGGACTCGTAGGATGAGGCACAAGGGGGTGCTAAGATACCCTCTGGTAGGTAGTGTCCAGATTATAGCCACTTCTTTTGTAGCCCCCCTTAAAATGCCTCACGTTTGATTTGCCTATTTTTATAGTAAAATTTCCACTACAAATGCTGACAATAGCATTAACACTGTCATACCTAGTCCAATTATTAATTTAAATGTAGGTTTGTTAGGATCAAGCATGATGTTATCCTTTCTGTCACATGACATAGTGTACTTTAAACAGGCCCATAAGTAAAGTTGCTAGGGCAAAAGCGTTTACTACCATCAATGCCCTGTCATTCCATAGCATACCCACCATTAACCAACCCCCAATACCTACAGCATGAAAGTATAAGTTAATAGGATAGATGTTATTAGCAGTAAGAATAGTAGACACCATTAATATTATACTTGAAACCCATTTGATATACCAATCGAATGTATACAATGGGGTCTTAGTAGTAATACTAGTTCCACTGTGATCGTCCTCTCCCATAATCACCACCGAACAGGGTTATTATTAGACACACTTTCTCCCGTAAATCCTGAGTCTACCCAGCATAGTTGTTGTGTTGCATCTGGCTTTACAATAGCAGCCGTCCACGTTGCAGTATCTGTATTATGAAATATAAAAGTTACGTGTCCTCTAGCAGATATACCCCTAAAGATCATGTCCTCTCCGTGTTTATCTTTAATAATTTTTTTAGCCTCTGCCAGATCGTGACACCCTGTTCGTAGTGGTACTTGACTATACGATGCTGACGCATTGAATGCAATAATACATAGAGCAATTAAACCTCCTATAAATAGTTTTGTCATATTAAAAATATCCTTTTCAAATGGTTTGTAATATATTCTTTGGCTCTATCTAATGTCTCTAGGTCATCATTAAATCCACCCAATGCCCTATTGCATTTATGACATAGCCACCCTCTAAAGGTTTCAGTTTCATGGCAATGGTCTAGTACCCATGAGCCATTCCTTGTATTACCCTTACCCTTTACCTGCTCCTCATTACAGTTACAGATAGGGCATATGTATCCTTCAGGGGGCATACCGTATTCTTCTCTCAGTCTCTTCCTTACTTTAGTTAATTCATTATTACAGGATCTACACTCAGGTCTTAGAAAGCCAGCACCTGAATGGGGTGAGAATGCACTGAGAGGGAGATATGTATTACATTTGCTACATACCTTACCCTCTCCTGCACCTAGATCATCATGCTCTATGAAAAGTTCTAACTGCATCTAGCCAAAAGTTTCCATACGTTTTACGTAGATCATTACTGCCTACTGAGTTTTTAAAGTTAGAGTAATCTATATCCATAATCATGCTATGGGCTTTCTTAGCTACCTCTTCCTTCTTAACACGTATCCTATACGCATAGTCATTGTTAGGTGTATAAACCATATCATCTGCGTACTCAGGAAATACGTCAGGTATATGGTCTTTGTGTCTAGACCTGACTAATACCTCTCCTGATTTTTTACTTGGGTTTTTAGGATCTATATAATCTACTATAGAAAACAAACCCTTATTATGACAAAGCCACATTACACTACTCCTTTCTGTTCTATTTTTAGAACCCTATTTAAGTTAATAAAATACTCACGGTTGTATCCCCTCTCCCACTCCTTATACTCTAGAGTGTTTCTTCGGTTAGGGTTATGGCTGTTGACCTTAAACCCCTCCCTACCAGAGAAGAATGCCTTCTCGTTGAGATGCTTACGTACCGCACCTTTTCTTCGTTTAGTAAAAGTCTTTCTATTAAACACTACATACACCTCCTGTTCCACTTATCTCACAAATATCATGTGTCTCTACGTGTTCATCAAACTCTGTACCTAACTTGTCTACTGCTTCAGAGTATGGCACAACTGACAGTGGTTGTCCACCTCTACTTCCATCTGGGTACACAGTAAATCCTCTAAGCCTATGTGCATAGGATGCTAGTGTCTTAGCAAAATCCTCTACTGTATCCTCGTTGTTTAACTTAGATCCCCAAGAAGGTAAGTTAATTGTAGAACTGATGGACATATCTACGTAGTCCTGTACATCTGCTTGAAACTTAATCCTTCTCTCATAGTCTTCAGCTAAGTCTAGTGCTGACTCTATGCTATCAGGATCTACTCCATACATATCAATTAACTCTTGTGCAGATGAGTCTACTACGTATTGATACTTCCATTTAGTACCGCCCGTAAGATACCTACGCTTGTATGCAACAGCAAAGATAGGCTCTATCCCACTGGAGCTACCAGCAAGTATACTAATAGAGCCAGTAGGAGCAATAGCACGGTTCGCCACTGGCCTAGATATGGATAGTTCATCCGCAAATCGTCTAGAAAATCTATCACTAACTCCTTTATACACAGAAAGCCATTGATGAAGGGTATTAGTAACCTCATATTTTTCTCCTCTCTTAATCAACCATTCGTGCATACCCATTAGTCCAAGCCCTAACCGTCTGTTTTTCTCTCTTACATTGTAAACTTTCTGGTAAGGTAACTCAGCCCTAAGAGTACCACATATTAAAAACTTAGTACCTAACTCTACTACCCTAGACAACTCCTCTATCGAATCAATATTTCCAAAGTTGACACTCCCCAGATTGCATACATCACTGTCATCAGCAGAAGTAACTTCAGTACAGGCGTTACGTAATGTGTCATTTTCGTTCTCCATAAAGTTAAAAGAGAAGCCGGGTTCGCCAGAGAACAGTGCCTGTTTGACATTGTTTACAAACACTTCTCCAACGTCACCTGTCTTCCAATAGTTCATAAGCCATTCAGTATCATAGTTGACGCTGATGTTAGTCATATCTAAAGGTGCGCGAAAGTTAAAGTCCTGCTCCTTTATATCCTTAAAAGTAAATCCAGTTGTACCTACTGGCATATCTCCCCAGTTCTTTGCTATTAAAAAGCTAGGTATGTCATTGTGTTTCCAATTAAGTGATGCGTATATGGCAGACCTACGTGACCCACCTTGCATTACATTTGCCCCAATAGAATTAATCATCTGCATCTTTGGTACAGGGCCAGATGCCTCACCTCCAGAGCCACCAAGTATTCTACCTGATGCCCTATATATACTGTAGTCAACTCCTATGCCACCACCTGTCATCAGGCAGGACTCAGCTTTCCAAGATAGGTTAGCCCAATCCTGTCGCGTATCTTCTTCTGCACCTAATAGAAAACAGTTGTTATAGAACCTCTTCTTCCTACCTGCATAATACAAATACCTACCTCCGGGTACAAACTTAAAGTCTGATATGTATTTAATTAGTTCCTGCTGTTCCTCTACATCCATCAGGTTCTCTTCATCTGGACGCAATGACCCACACACATCTTTAACAAGTGTGTCTGCTAACTGTGACCAAGTATCACAACCTTCATGGGCATACTTGTATTTAAATATATCTTCTGAGAACTTGTTTCTAAATTGGGGATTGGTGTTAGATTTAAATGATGACACTGTACGCTACCTCCTTCTGCCATTTAATTGTGTTATGTTAAAACTTTCTAAACCATCTACATCATACAGTAAATCATTTAGTATCTCTTGTAGTTCTTGAGTTATGTTACCATCAGTAGGTACGGGGAAACTATCATTGTCTACTGTTATAGACAACTTAAATGTGCATCTACTATTTGACATAGTTAATACTCTGCGCGACATCTGTTTCTAATTCCGCAGACTCTACGTCCTTTATAAGAGCATCTAAGTACCACCTAGCCTTTCTTAAATCCTCTACAGGTTTACCTTTGTAGTCAAATCTCCACAAGTATTTCATTATGTTTCCTTGTAGATAGTATTTAAAGTTATGACCTGTAGCAGATTCAATGGCATCAATGCACTCTATGCCATTCTGATTATAATGCGGTGGGCTATTAACCATGTCTTCTATTACCTTCATTAATTACTCTCCTTTAGTGTTTAGTTACAGAGGGAAAAGGAACAACCACTTCATCTTTATATTTCTCTAGCCACTCCTCTTTACGCTTTCTTTCCATGTCTTCAAAGTTATCATAGTATCTTTCAAGTAACATATCTAAGTCTTCTGGTGGTAGTGTTGCCACTGCACACATAGCCTTTAATATATCAGTTAGAGTATCATGTCCATCTTTAGTTAGTATACCTCTATCTTTATGTACTAGTGGATACAAATCAAACTCTACAGTACCATCACTTGAGTCTTCACTTCTTATTTTTATTAGTATGCACATCTCGTCTTCGTTTAGTTTTATGTAATCCTTTGGCATTATTCTTTACTCCTTTTTTCTTTTCTAATATCCACTCTTCGGGGATACTTTGATCAGCAAATTTAAATCCATATTTATTACACCAATCTGCATACGTGGTCTTACTACCTTTCCTTAATTTATTTCTAGAGTTGGAAAACACAAATCTTAAATCTAACTTAGGGTACTGTTCCTTAATCCATATGTGCTTCTGCCTGTCCTGCACAGTAAACAAACCTTTAGTCTCTACTACTATATCATTAGGCAACCAGAAGTCAGGCGTATAGTTTCTCTTCTTCTCTGGCTGAAGGAAAGGTATCTTCTTTATCTCGTAGCAATCTATTATATCTAAGAATGCTAGTTGTTCAGCTACCCTTTCCTCCAATCCAGATCTAAAACCATGCGCTATTCTATAATCAAAAGCGACCATTAATTAAACCAAAAGGACTACGAGGTATACTGTATATTCTAGATACAGTACTACCACCAGTTACATTTCTGTAATTGGCTTGTGCCTCTTGTAGGTTTTCCCATGCCTCTCTAGCTAAAGAAGTCTGGCGATGTTTAAGTTCTACTCTCAAACCTCTAAGCTCATCACTAAGCTCAGTTATACGAGCGTGTAACTCTTCTGTAGTTACATCTTCGTATGGGTTTATTTTATCGTCTACTGTACTATTCATGCTACTTCTCCTTCCATGTTGTTTAGCTCTGTGTATGCTACAATAGGTTTACTCTTAGCCTTGGAGAATACTGACTCTCTCTCCTGTAAGCTAGGCCAACAGCTAAATCTATATTTACACCAAGAGCATTCCATCCCTAGCTTTCTATTGCCAGTGATAATCCTGTTAAATGTCTCAGGCTCATCGTCAAAGCACCGCTTGAATGGTGCGTCAGATGTTAAAGCCTCTACCTTTTCTTCTGCTTCAGCTAATATATCTTTTACATCAGCATCCGTATCAGTACTTTCTATTCTGTTAAGTTCACCCGTAGCCACATTCAATGCCCATATACCGCCAGCAGGTTTGCCCGTAGCAGATGCATATACGTGTAGCTGAGTTACATACCCAAAAGAATCCTTGTCCTTTAGAGAGGGCCAACTAACAAACTTGTTTCTGAAAGCATAGTCTGAACATGATTTAATGTCATCAACCTTACCATCAAAAGTTAGATCAGCTTCTCCACTTATTGTGTGCTTACCTAGTTGGGTGCTGAGTTTCTGGGAAGACTCGTATCCTTCTATACCAGATTCCTTTATCACTCCCTTCAATACAGCCTCAACTATATCTCCTACCATCATACGTAGTATAAAGTTATATGATGGTTGTACTCCACTGGCTCCCTTTTTCTCCATCTGTAGTTGGCACAGGGGTCTGCCTAAGTTTGATGGCCTAGCAGAGAACTCTCTCCTATTTGTACTAGAAGCAAACTGTTTACGTAGTGCATCAGCAACATCATTACATACGGTGGAGATGGTGTCCTCCGTCATGGACACCTCCCCTTCCATATTTTTATGTAGCCAAGTCAATACTTTAGCTAACTTCATGTCCATTATTCGGCAGCCTCGCCCAGATGAATCTCATTATCATCATCATCAGATAAATTGCCAGATGCGCTCAAGTGTTTCTCCATAATCCACTTGTTTATCTGTGCTATATGCTCACCGAACTTAGTGTAGAGGCCCGTTGTCTCCTCATCTATAGCATAAACAGTATCATCTTTTACGGATACATCAATGTCATAGTACGTGACACCGCCCTTTACCTTCTTACTCTTCAGTACAACTGACCTAGAGTTAGGCATAGTCCTACGCTTCTGTACCATGTCCAAGAAGAATCTAGCAAGTGTCTTACCTGAAGTCTTACCAGACAGTTCCATCTCTATAGGCACAGTAGTCTGAACCTTATTACCACTCTCATCAATACCGTCTACAGTAGCTTCACCATAGAAGATAATCATAAGTCGGCAGGACTTGATATACTCCTGTTGGTCTTTAGCTAGGGCATTCCAATCCTTGATGTACTCTAATGGTCTACCACATTGGAAGCCACCATCATCAGAGGGAGCCTCATCCCGTGGCCCTTTAACTAATACAGAGTGTGTGTATGCACCCTGTACCTTAGTGCCATCCTTGGTGGTACGCTCTGCTAGGTTGTCATACCTTTTGTAACGATATCTATGTTCGTAGTAGCGAAAGGAAATCTCCTTTGCATATAGCTTACCTTCACCTGTACTTATAGAAAAGTGTCCAGCAGGACAAAGTATGTCTCCGCTATCATCCTCTACATTCTCTCGCTCGATACGTAGTCGGGCTAAGTTACTTGAACTACTTGACCCTTCAGAGTCTCCTAAGTTCTTGGCTAGTTCCTCTAGCATTTGTTGGTCTACAGTTGTTATCTCAGTACTCATATATGGTACTCCTTTCTCTATGTTGTTATTAGATGCATAGTTATACTATAATGACTAAAAATGTCAAGCCATATTTAACCAATTATCTCCTGTCTTTGTTTCAATAATCAACGGCACATTCATATTAATGTTATAATACAAATGGATACGGTCTTTTGTTGAAGTGGGTGACAGTACATCCTCTACTAATTTTTTTACTGCTTCCACTTCTTCATTCAAACAATCCAATAGCACACTATCATGTACAGTATTTACTATTGTACTTTTTAATTTATTTTTTAGTAGGGCATCTCGCAAGGCTACTAAACATAGCGGTACTATGTCTGCCGTTGCGAGTGCCTGTACTGGGTAGTTCTTTATCTTGGTTGCATTGGTTGATCCTCCTGTCTTTGTCCTACGTGCATTAGGAAATGCAAACTGTCTGCCCGTAGGTAGGGTTATAGTTTTATTTTTTATTGCCTCAGTCTGTAGCTTGTCATGCCACTTACGTATACCATAGTACTTCTCTATGAAGTGTGCATTGTATGCACGTTCAGCAGGAGTACCGCTCATGGCTCCGTATAGAGGGGCAAAGGTTCTGCCTTTAGCATCTTGTCTACTGGTGGGTTGGCCCTGCTCAGTAAGATAATTTGCAGTGTACGTGTGTACATCAAAGCCTGTTTCTATTTCATCCATTGCTATTTGATCTTCGGACAAGAATGCAGCCACCCTAAATTCTAACTGTGCAAAGTCAAACTCTAACAGTGTACCATCCTTACCATACCTAGATACGAATGCCTCTTTGACAGGGAACGTATTACCCCGTGGCATATTCTGCATATTAGGTGAGGACGATGATAGCCTACCCGTAGAAGTACGGCACTGGTTGAACTCAGCATAGAGCATACCATCTATCGTTCTCTTACGTATACCCTCTACGAATGAGGATAGATAAGTTTCTACTGCACCTAGCCTAACTATTTTTTCTAGGAACTCTATAGCATCAGAATACTTTTCTGCATTTAATGCTGTTAGTTGTTTACTTAGTATTCTTAATTTAGTTTTATCTGTACTGAATCCATTAGCAGTAGCCCAAGTAGAATCAGGTGGGAATATATTAAGCCCTGCTGTTTCACTTGTCTCAAAGTATCTCATGCCACTACCGCCACAGTAAGAACAGGTGTGTTCATTCTTGTAGGGTGAGCCATCTTTACGTAACTTACGTAGTCTGCCCGTACCATTACACGTATTACAATGGGATGCTATTGTCTTTTTTATTTTTTTACATCCTTTCCTAACCATGTCTTTAAACTTAGCACTAGCTATCTTAGGTCTGAATGGTCTGTCTAGCTGATATAACATGGCATGGTTTTTTTTATCTCTTGGTACGTATGAGAATACCATAGAAGATATTTGCTCTGGGCTACTGAGGTTGACAGGTGTATCACCCATGTACGAATGCACCATCTCCTGTAGTCTGCGAGTCAGTTCTTTTTTCTCCATGCGATAGTCAAACTCAACCTCATCTAACTTTGCCATGTCAATAGCCAAGCCTTTATATTCTATTTCTGATAGGCACATACACATATTGTTTGTAAGGTTTACTGTAGCCATCAGGGTTGTACCCTCTAACTCTTTTAGTTGGTCTAGGTATAAGTCACGGGTAGCACGTATGTCTGCTCTCCCATACTCTTCTACTATATCCCACGGCATAGCCTCGTAGCCTATACCTTTATCCCAATACTCTTTTGTTATGTCTGATTTTTTATTCTCTAATCCTCTGCGCTCACATGAGTTAGCTAGGGATATAGACACACGCTCACCTCTTGCAAGTATGTACTCACCTATCATTGTATCGTACACCATGCCATCGTACTCTATGCCCGATGCCCATAGCCACTGTAGGTCATACTTTATATTGTGTCCTATAAGAATGTCAGCACTCTGTATTTTATTTTTTACTTCAGCCCTACGATCTGCACTGTGAGCCTTCTCATTGTGATACACTGCCACATAGTCCTCTTCCCCTGTATCCACATTAAGTATACCGATAGATACTAGGTCATTGTTTTTATTGTGTGGCCTATTATCTATTCGTCTATTTTCTAAATGAGTTACGCTGTTCTCTACATCTACTACTAATCTAATCGTCATACCTTGCTACCCTTCCATCTAACATGACATTGATTTGTCCATGCCATCCACTGATTTTATTTTTAGCTATGTTGAATACTCTACGGGGATCATTCTCACTGGCCCCCTCAATCATAGCATACTTACCTATGAGTATCATAAGGTCAGCCTCAGATGCTTTACCTGTGCGACTGTTCTCCATCATAGATAGATTAAGATTTACCCTGCCCTCTGCATCTGCCGATAGCTGAGAGTATCCAAAGATAGAGCATGAATACCTTGTAGCTAGATCCCTAGTCCTACGGTATACTTCTCTTAGCTTTTCATGTTGTGGTATAGAACCACTGGCTACACTGCTAGGTAAAGTTACTTTGTCTAACATATCTATTACTAGTATGTCAGGGCGATGCTCTTTTAGGTGAGCCTCAATACCATCTATACCATCCTCCTCTTCTATTCTGTCTATGAATAACCTCTCCTTTTTCCACTCACCATTTATTTTAGACTCACCTTCTGCTAACTGATCCTGACTCTGGTTTGTAGCAGAACTTAGGTAGCGCATGGCAACCCTGTTAGGTGGCTCCTCATTACATAGTACGTGTACTGTAGCCCCCTGTTCTATCCATCCGTTAGGCCCCATTGCAAATGATGCATGGCTAGATGTTTTACCTGTCTCTGGCCTAGAGCCTATCACTACGAAATGTCCTGCCGATACACCCGATACTTTTTCTGCGAGTGAACTAACATTAAATGCCCACTTGGTTTGTATATCTAAAGACTTAATTAAGTTCTGTGGGTCTAGGTCTATACCTGAGAATGGCGATGCATCCGTAACAAACCCTGACGCATAGTCATCTACTAGTTTAGCTAGTGGGTCAAGCGATAGTACCTGCCCCTCCATCAGGGAGAAACCTAACTCAGATACCTTACGCCCTACCTCCTGTCTCCATAGTGATTGCATAGCATCCTTGGCTACATCAATGTTTATATCGTCAGACTGTTTTATCTTTGCGAACAGTAGCTTGTAGCTATCTTCTTGTGCCTTAGTTAAACTAGAGTTAGAACTATAGAATAAAGTTTCTATCTCAGATATTTGTAGGTCTTTGTTGTAGGTATCTTGTGCAGAGATGATGGCCTCAACTATACGCTTTGGCTCTTTATCAAATGCAGTTACGGGTATGTTACCTACGCTATCGTATATGTCTTTGTTACATAGTGCCTTGACTAGTTCAAGCATTTGTTTATTTCCTCTACTGTCATATCCTTTAGATCAATGTCTAACATAACTACCCTACACTTGTCAACTCCTATAGATATTCTCCTAGACATTTGTATAGCTTTGTCCGTAGCATCTTTATCTAGGGCGATAGTTATATTACCGTAGTCTTTCCATATTTTATTTAAGTTTTCTGTAGATAGCGATGTACCTAGTAGAGCCATAGCATCTGTGTCTGGTACGTGAGTACATACTTTCCATGCGGATATGATGTCCTCTACTATAACTAGATTAAGTTTAGGGGGAGTATCAAATGGTACAACAACTGGCATTGTGCTGTTGCCATATCGTTTCCACTTGGGCATCCTCCACCCCATTGATCTACCTATTGCATCGACTGTCTCTCCCCTGTCCTGTATAAGAAACACCATCCTTTTCTCGATGGGATCATACAAGACAGGGGCTTCCTCCACTTTGTACTGTCTCAGAAAATTGCCCACACTATCAGCAAACACCAGTTTATCATCAAAATAAATTCTATCATATACTATATCCTCTCGTTTCATCTTGTGTCGTATGTCCTCGACTGACATATCTGAATTATGTTTTACTCCACGATAACCACACGATGCAGAGTAACAGTTCCACATCGTAGTATTACCTGTCTTAGTTAGGGTGAACGTGTTATGCCTATGGCACTTAGGACATCCACCCCTTTTGGTTTCACCAGATCTTATGTCAGTCAGATCTAAGGTCATAAGATATAGGAGCCTTTCGTTTACGATCATACTTTGTCTTGTCAGCAAATCTCTTTGCTCTATTTATCTTCCAAGAATGTTTAGCTACGGGGTTGCCGAACTGTGTCTGTTCGTTATCCCTATGCCTACGTATCTTCTTTACTCTCATTTGTTTATTCCTTTTAGTAAATGTGCTATAACGTCCACAGTAAATCCATTACCTAATACTTTGTATCTCTGTGTATTAGATACGTGATTGGTATATCCGTCTGGTAGACATTGCAGACGTTCGCACTCAGTCGGAGTTAATTTTCTGTACTTCATAGGTGGTACGTATACCTTTGGCTCACGATTACCCCCACCGTTACTTGTGAGACATGGGGCCTTTCCCATGCTATGATACACCCGTCTTAGATAACCATGTCCATTAAGGTCTGCATCTCCTACGTGGCAGAGACCATCCTCTGAAAAAACTAATTGCCTTCTGTGTTTTTCAAAATAGCTACGTAGGTTCCCCCCCTTCCAGTAATTAGCATCGAGGCAATGCGCCTTAGTTCTATCTACTAGACCATCCTCTATTATATCTTGTAGCACTAGGCCCTTGTCCTCTGGTAGTCCGTCTTGTGGTATGTTAGTCCAGTATAGACGATACCTATTCTGTGCGCTTACTAGGTTACTGTTGATTGCTATAGGCTCAACACCTAAATAGTGTGAGATAATATCTTGGCACTCCAACTTCATACGCACGTTCTCTAGTAAAAAGTATTTAGGTTTTAGTTCATCTAACAGTCTGACATACTCAAAGAATAGAGCAGACCGTGGATCATCAAAGTTTAATTTATCTTTAGACGCGAAGCTAAACCCTTGGCAAGGCGATCCACCTATGAGTAGGTCAACGGGATCTCCATTAAATGAATTAAGATTTACGTTACGAACATCCCCAAGCTGTACAGTGTCAGGCCAATTAGCCTGAGTTATTTTGATAGCGTAGGGGTCTGTCTCGGATGCGTACCACCTATATGTATTAGGTACTATACCTGCTCTAACACAAGCCACTTGACCCATGCTACCGCCATCGAATAGTGATGCTACTGTGTTAATCATTGTTTACTCCACTAAATCTATTTTGTATTTGGTTGCACAACACTTTAACAGTATCTCTGTATAGTAACGCTTGTCAGAAGTTAGTTCTTCTAAGTACCCTCCTGCCCAAAAGTATTCAATAGCGTCCATTACATCTTTCTTAGTTACCTTATTCATTGTTTGTATCTCCATATTGTTCTTTAGCTATAGCTATTGCTTCCTCTAAGGTATAGCCTTCCTCAGTCATTAGTTCATGGATAAATAAATCTATAGAGTTATACGTATCATCCATTCTAGTATCTCCTAATCTATTTATAGAATATATGATCTTCAATCTGTACAACATACTCTCTATTCCAATCGGGGTCAACATCTATTGAGTGATAAAAGATTGCACCATCTACAATATTAATTGACAACCCATATGAATAGTATACTTCTTCTGCTATTAGCAAGGCCCTATTCCACGCCTTCTTATCTTTTGGCGTATCGCTTTTGCCATCACAATACCAACTAAATTGGCATCTGTGTTTGATAGGCAAACCCTGTTTCCATTTGTACGTAGGCCCTTCATGGATTACCTCGCACACAGTATCAGGAAACAGGGGCGAGTGTACTCTATTCAATACTACTTCTGCTACCGCCATCTGTCCTATCGTTGGTTGATCCCTAGCTTCAAAGTAAATGTTTTTTGCTAGGCATCCTATAGTCATGGTGAAAGCTGAAATAGTTTCTAGTAGCATTACCTATTATCTCCACTTCCTCTTATCTTACCTCGCGCTAACCTATCCTCTAGCTTATCTACATTAAGTTCTGCTATGCGCTGTAGGTCTAGGTCTAGGTCATCTACTAATCGAGCCAATGCCCACAAGCAATCACCTATTTCTTTTTCTAGATCATACTTGCGTACATGGGATACGTTGCCGTTGTCATCCCGATATATTTTTTTAACTTGGTTAAATACTTCCCCTACTTCACCGCCTAACTCAAGGCATGGGTACATAACAGGGTTCTCATACAAAGCAGTTTCTTTAGTCCACCTCTGGTATTCTCTAAATGTTTTCATTTCTTTCATTATAATTTAATCTCCTTATTATTAAAAAGAAAAACCTACCCTAGTTATATATACACTACAAACTAGGATAGGTCTATGTCTTAAACTAAGCTACGAAACGATTGTTCTGTATTACAGCTTGGATGTAGCCTTTTGGGTTAGCCCGTAGTGTTTCATCATACGCCTTGCGCTTTGTGGTTGCCGAACTTTTACGGGCTGTAACCTTGCCACCCAACTTCTTCTTGTATAATACTGTAAACATTTTTGTGTTTCCTTTTGTTGTTGTTGTTGTTGTCATTAATGATTACGTTATAACAAATAGAATTATATTTGTCAACACTTAAATTAATATATTTATTTTATCTCCTCTTTTTTCTAGGGGTTGTAAGAAATCCGCACTATCAACTGGCGGTACGGGTCTATCGGATTGCGCTCTATGTATATGAGATAGTTTATTCTCATGCACTACAACATCTCCTATCGGAGAGAATATAGGATGCTTCATTAGACTACTTGTTCCGATATGATCTATACTCATTACGTTATATCCCAATCCACTGATCTAAACTTAGATTTAATTTTAGCACTATTACCTATGTTTAAAACTAATTTATAATCTAAGCCATGCATATCTGCTAGTATCTTAGCAGTTTCTTTATTCCAATTGTTGTTACCTTTAGCGGAGTGCCAAATATATTCTAATATCTGACTGTTATATCTACGCTTGTCAAGTTCTATTTCAGCTTTGGTTCTCATTTTTTTACTTGACCTCATTAATTAATAATAATATATTTGTTATACCAGAATAAAAATAAATGTCAACATAAATATTAATTATTTTTTTAGTTGACAAGATATTTTTTATATGCTATACTCCGTTTACTAAATGGTTAGGAGGAATAATAATCACATGAGTTTAATTGATTACAGATTAGAAATAAAAGAAGAAAATAAACAGATTGAATTAATAGAAGAGATTGTTTTTTTATTAGATACATTATCTATTGACAAGTTAAAAGAAATAAAAGATAGTATTACTTGTATTGATTAATCTTTTTTTAATGGGGTATGATATGCCAAAAGTAAAACGCGATAAGAACTCAATTCATTTTTCTAATATGACAGGTAAATTAAAAGGGTTACGTGCTATCAGTACCAATACAATTACTAACCCCTTTTGTATTAAAATGAGTAGTACTAAAAAAGAAAATATAATCTGCGGTAAATGCTATTCGGTAGATATGTTAGAAACCTACCGAAAAAATATGCAAGATTGTTTGCAACACAATAGCGAACTACTTTCTAATTCAATTATAGATGATGTACATTTACCATTTATTATAGATGCATACATACGTATAGACGCACATGGCGAACTAATAAACAATACGCATTTAATAAACATCTATAACCTAGCTATTAAAAACCCTCATACTACTTTTGCTATATGGAGTAAGCGAAAAGATATAGTTAACAGTGTAAATAAGACGCGACAAACGCCCTCAAATGTTATCCTTATATTTTCTAATGCTGTTATAGATAAGGTTATGTATGAGCCACCTAAACACTTCCACAAAGTATTTAATAACGTAACAGATACGCATAAAGAAAAAGAACAAAACTGTACGGGTCAAATCTGTATCGAGTGCATGGCGTGTTATAAATTGGATAGTGGCGTTGATGTTATTATAGAGGCTGAGAAAAAGAACGGGCGAACGATTAAGACTAAAGTAAAAGATAGTAATAGTAGACGCGACAAGTTAGACGCTATCGACAAACAATGGGACGCTATCTTATCTGCTCCTATCTAATACAATAATAATAATAGGCAATAAAAAACCCCCCAAGCCATAACAGCAAGGGGGGTTAATTGTTTAATTAAGTTTTACTATGCTACCGCTTCCAAGAATGCTGGCGTATTCATCCATTGTTGAACTTGTACCTTGCGCGATAGCATACGTTCATTGCTATTATCTAAATTGCTATTGGTAGCATTAAGAGTAAACCCATTACGTTCATCCGCATAACTTGCGTAATTTGTAAACCCGTTTACGATAGCATAAGCGGTATCACCCCAATAACTGGCGTTATCATTAGCAAGTTCAATCATACGTCTATTGATACGCTCACTAGGTATGATTTTCTCTATTAAAGTTTTACGGGTTTCCTCGCTAATCTTTAATTGAGCTAGTCGCTGTTGCTCTTGGATAACCCTATTAAATACAATAGCATTCTCTGTAACATCACCAATAAAGAAATGATGATTAAAGTTCTTGGTATTCTTAGCTCTATGTTTCTGCGAACCATCAACAACGTTAAATAATTGCGTATTCATGCACCAGCTAGACAACATACTAGTAGCGATAGTGTTAGACGTTTTACCGTCAACCGATCTAAACGCCAACATTTGTAAACTTAAATTAGTTTTACCGCCATTAATAGAATGGACAATACCAGCCATATCATTAAAAACATATTGCTCCATATGCCATAAACCCCCTCTACTAGTGAAACTCTTAATAGTAGGGTTGCCTAGTTCAGTAGGTATCTTATCGCGCAATGTAGTGAAGTACTCGCAATGTTGCGTTACCTTGTTACCTACTCCGATAATAGCCAAGTACTTATCTGGATTATCGGCATCTCTAACATATACTTGCCCGTCTACTAATGTAGGGCTAGTCATTACGTTAAGATATGGCGGTTCGTTATCGCTAGTGAATGCTTTATATTCACCACCAGTAGAAAAGTTCAAGACGTTACCTAGGTTAGTTGTAGTCATAATATATATTCCTTTATCTTAAAAATGTTGCAATTAACCAGACAGATACAAGTAGCCAGCAAAGGCCAGCTACCTGTAGATGTTCGTTCGTGATGTTATCTAACAGCATTGTGAAGTACTGCTTTCAACATCGTATTAGACGCGCCCTTCGCACGTTCTAACTCATGTAGTTCCGAATTACGCTCTCGCAACATATCTTTAAAGTTGCCAATAGCATCGCGTAAACTAGCTATTTGATCATCGCGTTGTTTGATAATCCTATCGCGTTCTTCTATCATTTTACATAAATCAGCACTGCCGATATCTCTAAAATATGTATCGTATATAGTCCAATTAGATTGAGTACCATTCATAATTAAATTCCCTTCTCAATATGAGATTTAAGTTGATTAGCCAAAACATAGAACCGTTTACCGCCTCGCATAATTTCGGGGTCATCGTCGTGATGCCCGTTCTCATAGTCGATATTGGCTCTATTGGATAGATCCGATTGAAACTCTTTCAACACATCCACATCAACTAATGTAGACCGCTTAATCTTTCGACTAAGTAAGTTGTTAAGAAAGACAGTATACCTATCTTTCAATTCAATAGGCTCTATACCGCCTACGCATTCAATAAAATTATCAACTTCACTATAGGCATAATCAGTTAACCTAAAGTTGATACCAAATTTAATCTGCGTATTCATCATCGTTGAAACTCCTCAGTTGTTGTTGATGATTTAACCTTTATAATTCAATTAGATTATAGAGTCAACAGTTATTTGTATTTATTTTAGGGTAAAATTTAACGCCATCCCCTGAGAATCGACACCCTACCTTAGGGGGGTATACCTTTTTTAACACATATATTGGCGGTTATGCCAGCAGATACGACTACGCATTGCTTATATGGGGCCACATTAGCGCATAACACACGCATATATAGGCGCATATGCCCACAATACGGCGCATAATATGTATACGCCCCCCCTATACACACATAATGCACATAACGCATAGGGGGCTAGGGCCACCACCCCGGAGTGGGTGGGTATATACCATATGTGCAACGGATAGGGTAAATAGGGTGTCAACCACTTTGCGACATATTACTAGACACCCACACGGCCTACAGTAATTCGTAGACATATCGCAGATTATTTGATATAATAATATATACTATAGTAGGAGTGGGTAAGTAGTATATATATTTACCCTCCCCCATACGATAACGTAGTTATAACATAATTTACTGCGCTTGTCAATTAAAAAAGGAGGTATCTGTGATAAAAAATAACTTGACAAAGAGATCTAAATCAGTACAACTATATAAAGATTCAGGAAGTATGCTTTTAGAAAGGTTTTACAAGACCTTAGAGACAGGGTTACTAATAGACCCGGTGGCCTTGCCCAGTAGCGATGAATATTATATCTGGGTAAAACTAAAAGAGAAGTTTCCTGACATAACGCTTGGAGAGGCGTGTGAGGCACTAAACTTGGAAGGGTATACTGACTACGTAGGTATGCTAAAAAGTACAATAGACGAGAGCGATTCTGCCTAGCTATACGTATTCTTGCGAGGTATGATGTGGTCTAGGACTGTGAATGTAGTAGGGCAGTAGGGTAGAGGGTTCATACTTTACCTACTGCTCCTTCTCTTAAAGGAAGTAATTACTTTATGTTGTCAAAACAAAAACTAGAAAGTTTTATACGTAATACAGGCATGAGAAATAAAACTGTACCTCAGTTAAAAGCCTTATTAAAATCTAAACAAAATGATGTTAAAGTGTTAGGAGGCTCTAGTAAAAAAGAGGCACAGGCTTTAGCAGATTATATTGATCAATATATTACCCAAGTAGAAATGGAAGCATTAGTAGAGTCAGAAATTATGCCTGACGGTAGTAGCGGTAATAACTTCTCTGTAAAGAAAAAAAGCGGAGTGAAGAAACCTGTTCCTGTCAGGCGTAACCTTTCTCTTAGAGAACAAATGATGAAAGGCGATCAGGCAAGGTCTGATAGAATTGAACAAGGTCTTATAAATACTAGAGGTCAAATAGAAAATCTTAATCCAAAAAAACAACCATCTGTAAAAAAAGGTAAAGACTCAACACAAGCACCTAGTAGACAAAGACTAGAAGATAACTTACTAGATGTATCTGATAATCAATTATTAGGTGGTACAAAGCCTGAAGACGCAGAGATGAACGCCCTAGAGCAACTTGTAAGTAAAATAGTAGGACGCAATGTTCGCTTTGAAGATATACCAGAAGATGATCCGTTTATTGCAGATATGCCACAGAACTATCAGAACCTAAGAAGAGGTGGTCAGGTAAAGCGAATGGGTCATGGGGGTGCAATAACCCCAGAGCAGAAAAAACGTATGACACGTATTGCAAAAGAATATAAGGCCCTTAGAAGCAAAAAGAAATCTACTGCTCCTAAAGTAGCTACAAGTAAGAAGAGGTCTGCACCCTTTTCTGATATGAAAAAGGCAATGATGAATGGCAACAAAAAAAGAACTAACAGATAGACAGGAAGTATTCTTAGACTGTCTATTTGATGAGGCCAACGGTAACTTACGTGAGGCCATGAGGATAGCAGGTTATAGTGCAAACACTAAGACTAGCACCGTACTAAGAACACTACAGGATCAAATCATAGACAGGACACAGATGTACCTTGCGGCGAATGGCCCTATGGCAGCTATGGCTATGACAGGCGTACTAACTGACCCTACCGCTTTAGGTAACAGGGATCGTATAGCAGCGTCCCGTGAAATCCTAGACCGCACAGGCATTGTCAAAACAGAGCGTATAACCGTAAAGACAGATGCCCCCAGTTTATTAATCTTTCCCCCAAAATCAGAACCTACATATGATGAGGACGATGATGATGCCCTCAGAAGAAATTAATACGTGGAGACCCGTAGTACGTAAGAGCCGACAGATACCGTTTGGGTATAAGGCAAACCCAGTAGACAATACTACACTGCTACCCGTAGAAGAAGAATTAAATGCGTTAGTAGAGGCAAAAGAATATCTAAAGTCCTGTAGCTATAGGGAGGTAGCCAGATGGTTATCTGCTAGGACAGGAAGAAGCATAACGTATCAGGCCCTACATAAGCTAATGACTAAGGAAAGAGATAGACAGAATGCAGTCCAATCGTACAGACATTACGCCTCCAAAGCGAAAGAGTACGCCGAAAAAGAAAAGAGTATCCAAGACAAAATCCTCTATACGCCAAACGAAAAAAGAGGAGAGCCAATCGACACCAGTTGGGCAGACGGACTCTTATCCTCTCAAGGTTGAGGAGCCTGTAGAACAGGATTACGATTCTAATCGAATACAGATAAACAAAGGCCCACAGGAAAGTTTTATAAATGCACCAGAAAGGGAGGTGCTATACGGAGGGGCAGCAGGTGGTGGAAAGAGTTTTGCACTACTGATAGACCCTCTTAGATATTGTGATTATGCAGAGCATAGCGCACTAATACTCAGGAGAACTAATGATGAACTTAGGGAGCTTATCCATAAGTCTACAGAAATCTATCCAAAGTTTTATCCGGGGGCTAAGTGGTCTGAAAGAAAAAGTCAGTGGACTTTTCCATCGGGTGCTAGGATATGGCTCACGTACTTGGAACAAGATAAAGACGTTCTACGTTACCAAGGTCAAAGTTTTTCCTACGTGGGTTTTGACGAGCTTACGCAATACCCTACATCGTTTCCGTGGGATTATCTCAGGTCGAGATTAAGATCTATTAATCCTAATATACAAGTGTCTATGAGAGCGACAACAAACCCCGGTGGCCCCGGCCATTCGTGGGTTAAGAAAATGTTTATAGATCCTGCCACGCCTAACAAGTCGTTCTGGGCTAGGGATTTAGATACCAAAGAAGTGTTAAGGTATCCAAAAGGACATAGCAGAGAAGGCGATCCTCTATTCCAGAGGCGATTTATACCTGCTAGTTTAAAAGATAATCCGTACTTGTACAATACGGGTGATTACGAAACAATGTTACTGTCTTTGCCAGAAGTACAGCGAAAACAGCTACTATATGGAAGTTGGGATATAGCAGAAGGTGCAGCCTTCTCAGAGTTTGACAGAAGTATACACGTAACTACGCCGTATAAAGTACCTAGTAACTGGAGAAAATTTAGGGCGTGTGATTATGGTTATGGCTCTTACTCTGCTGTTTTGTGGTTTGCTGTTACGCCAGATGATACACTGGTTGTATACAGGGAGTTGTATGTTCGTAAAGTATTGGCGATAGAGTTAGCGAGGCTGATACTAAATTTAGAGAGCGAGGATGGCACAATATCGTATGGGGTACTTGACTCCTCATGTTGGCACAAACGAGGCGATACGGGGCCTAGCCTAGCAGAGCAAATGATAATGGAAGGGTGTAGATTTAGACCCTCCGACAGAAGTAAGGGTAGTAGAGTTAGCGGAAAGAATGAAGTACACAGGTTATTATCAGTAGATGAAGATACAGATATGCCGGGTATACAGATATTCAATACGTGTACAAATTTAATATCTCAACTACCAATAATACCATTGGATAAAAGAAATCCAGAGGATGTAGATACTCATGCAGAGGATCATCTATATGATGCACTAAGGTACGGAATACAATCTAGACCCGTGCCTCGCAACATATTTGATATGGGTACGGCAACTTCGCCCAAACATAGATTTGAACCTGCTGATGCTACATTCGGATATTGAAAGGTAAAATATGGCTTACGATTCAGAGTTTATAGAAGACAGTGAGAGTGCATTCCTAGAGAATGATGAGTCAGATGAAAATGTATCTGGCCTAACTGACTATATACAGAAGCAGTTTACTAGGGCTGAAGATGCACGATACACAGAAGAAAATAGCTGGATCAGGGCATATAAGAACTACAGGGGTGTATACAGTTCTGACGTACAGTTTACGGAGACTGAGAAATCCCGTGTGTTTATTAAAGTAACAAAGACAAAAGTACTTGCAGCGTATAGCCAAATCGTAGACGTACTACTTGCAAACAACGAGTTTCCTCTGTCAGTAGAGCCTACTACCTTACCAGAAGGTGTAGCTGAGACAGTACACTTTGATCCTAACGCCCCAGCAGACGTAGAAACGGGCGAGATGCCAAAAGACTTATATGGCTACGAGGGAGATGGTAGAGTATTACCTCCCGGAGCTACGGCATTACAAGACCTAGAAGAAAAGCTAGGCCCACTACAGGATGCCCTAGATGATGTAGATACATTGAAAGAGGGCTTCGGCATAACGCAATCGTCTGTCAACTTTCATCCTGCAATGGTTGCTGCAAAGATGATGGAGAAGCAGATTAAAGACCAGCTAGAAGAGTCAGATGCTACCAAGCACCTACGAAATGCAGCGTTTGAGTGTGCATTATTTGGTACTGGTGTACTAAAAGGCCCATTTGCTACGACAAAAGAGTATCCTAACTGGACAGACGATGGCGAATACGATCCTACAGTTAAGACAGTTCCTAAAATATCCTACGTATCTGGTTGGAACTTTTACCCTGACCCAGATGCAAGTACAATAGAGGACTGTGACTACGTAATAGAGCGACATAAACTTACAAGATCCCAGTTACGTGCATTACGCAATAGACCATTCTTTAGAGAAGACGCTATCAAAGAAGCAATAGAGATGGGCGAGAACTATTCTATAAAATGGTGGGAGAGTAGCCTCTTAGAGTCAGAAGATGAGGACAGTTCACACAGTTATAACACACAACGCTACGAGGCACTAGAGTTCTGGGGTATATTAGACAGGGCTATAGCAGAAGAGTCTGGCATAGAGATACCCGGCGAGTACGAGGACGTAGATGATCTACACGTAAATGTCTGGATATGCAACAACGAGGTACTCAGGTTTGTAGTTAATCCGTTTCTACCAAAGCGTATACCATACTGTGCAGTGCCATATGAAGTCAACCCATATGCTTTTTTTGGCATAGGCGTAGGCGAAAACATGGACGATACACAGACCCTGATGAACGGGTTTATGCGTATGGCAGTAGATAATGCTGTATTGTCAGGTAATTTACTGATAGAAGTAGACGAAACTAACCTAACTCCGGGCCAAGACCTGACTGTATATCCCGGTAAAGTATTTAGAAGACAGGGTGGTGCGCCGGGACAGGCAATATTTGGCACTAAGTTTCCTAATGTAAGTAACGAAAATATGCAACTGTTTGATAAGGCTAGAGTGTTAGCTGATGAGTCTACAGGTATACCATCATTCTCACATGGGCAAACTGGTGTAACTGGTGTAGGTAGAACGGCAGCAGGTATCTCAATGCTTATGGGTGCAGCAGCAGGATCTGTTAAAACAGTTGTAAAAAACTTTGACGATTACCTGTTACGTCCTCTAGGTGAGGCAATGTTTGCATTTAATATGCAGTTTAACTACAACAAAGACATAAAGGGTGACTTAGAAGTTAAGGCTAGAGGCTTAGAAAGCCTGATGCAGAATGAAGTACGATCACAAAGGCTCATGTCTTTCTTACAAATTGTAAGTAATCCAGTACTTGCACCCTTTGCTAAGTTTCCATTTATTATACGCGAGATAGCTAAGTCTATGATGCTAGATGCAAACAAAGTAACAAATACGCCAGAAGAAATGCTACGTCAAACTTACTTGATGCAAAAGAATCAGGAAGCTATGGGGCAAGGTGGGCCAGAGCAAGGGCCTATGGATATGTCAGGCGTAGGTGGTGGTAACATAGGTGTGGGTGCAGCGCCAGTACCGGGTGAAGAACAGTTTACAGGGCAACCGCCACAACCACAACAGGCTCCACCTGCACAACCACAGATGCAACCGCCCCCACCAAATGAAGGTCTACCACCGGGTATGCTACAATGAAGACTGAAAAACTATACCCCCTAGTCTCTAATCCTAAGTACAAAGATCTGGAAGAATACTTAACTTACTTAAAAGAAAGAGCAGTAACAACTATGGCATATGCTGACGATTCTATAACTATACATAGGTGTCAGGGGCAAGTGTCTACTATAGACCAACTACTAAAACTAAAGACTAATGTTTTACGTGAAACAAAAGGTAGTGATATATGGCAATAGAGGAAGAAACTCCTGTATTAGAAAGCGCACTAGACAGGTTTAGAAGAAGAGATACCCTAAGAAGAAGAGGTAAAGGTACGCCATTAGCTAGATTTGCTAGAGGTGTAAGTGAAGGTGTACCAGAGCAAATATCTTTAGAGGGGTTTATAAAATCTTCTCTAGTGCTACCCCCGTCTATTGTTGTAGGTTTTATATCTGGTCTAGGTAAGATAGGCGGTAACTTTGCTTCATTCGCCCGTCTGTTAGATCAGAAAGAAGTAGATAACTTTTTTGCAAGAGCTAATGCAGATTGGGCAGAAACTACTGCAAAGTTTGTAGGAGATGACGATCCAGCAGCTAAAAGAGCAGCAGGTCTTATGACCACAGTAGGTACTGCTGGCGGTGGTATGGTAAGTTATGCTGTACCTGCCATAGGTTTTGCTAGAATATTTAATCAGGCATTTAAAGTTAGACCACTAATAGCTACACTATATGCAGATGCATTAGTAGGTTTTGGAGGTATGTCTCCAGAAGAAGAGAATATATTTAACCTTGCAAAAGAAGCATCTGAAAATGGGGATCAAGAAACCCTAGCAGAATTAGCTAGTATATTAGCTACTGACCCAAATAGCTCTGAGTTTGAAAACAGAATAAGGAATGCAGGTGAGGCAATTCTTATGCTAGGCGGTTCAGAGGCTATAATTAAAGGATTTAAAAAACTAGCTAGGGCAGTAAAAAAAGGAAACAATACTGCAAAAACAATAGATGCTATAAAAAAACAATTACCACCAGAACAAGCAAGTAAACTAGAACAAATACTAGAGCCTAACCCAGACAATCCTAACAAACTAGGTGCTACTGTAGATGAAGTAGAAGAGATAACAGGTAAACCCGTAGAAGAAAAACCTGACCCAATAGATAAACAGACAGAAGAAGTACTTACAGATGCAGAGAAAAAACTTGTAGTGCAAGAGAAGTTTAATTTACCTACAAGTTCAAATATAGAAAAAGAAACAGTAGATAAGTTAATGAAATCTATAGAAGATGGTTTTCCTTTAGAAACAACAAGAGCAAAAGCCCTAAAGATAGATGAGCCAGATCCTGAATTTAAAAAAGAATTTGATAAAAAAGCAAAAGAAATACAACAACAAATAGATGAGCAAGATCCTGAAGTAGTTAAAGCTAAAACAAAATTAGCTGCAATGGGAGATCCACATTTTTCTGTTACTACTGAGGAAATACAGTTCGTATATAACGCAGATATACTAAAAGAAATGAATGACATTGCAGATATGTTTGAAAAAGGGTATGTGTTAAGTTTTCCAGAGCTAGAAAAAGCTACGATGTTAGTTAAAAAAAGTGAGGGAAAGTTTGTTGAGCCGGGTATAAATCTTGGTAACAGTAAAAAAATTAGAAAAATGTTAAATGAAGTTAAAAAAATAGCAAAGGGTGAAATAAAAAATGAAGACCTTTCTCCTGAACATCAAGCACACGTAGCAGAGTCGTATACTAATTACTTTGAAGGATCTCACAATTATAACGCTGGAGTTGGTTTACATAAGTATTACCCAGAAGAAGCCACTACATTAATGAAAAAAACAAAAGAACAAAAAGATGTCCAAATAGCAGAAAAACAATTAGATCAACTAATAGAAGAGGCTAAAGAGGCTAAGATAAAACCAACTACGCCAAGCGCACCAGAAATGCAAGAATTTAAAGTAACAGGTAAAAAACCGGGCGGTTCATCTGACGGTGCTGAAATAACAGATATTGCTACAGGTATAAAATACATAGCAAAATATCCTAAAAATATAGAACAGGCAGCGCAAGAAGCATTAGCATCTAGGGTATATCAGTTAGCAGGTGTATACACTCCAGAAGTAAAAGTAATAACTGCTACCGTAGACGGTGAAAAGAAAACTATGCTAGTGTCTGAATTTATAGAAGATCTTAAACCGTACAACCCAGATACCGTATCACCAATGGAAATGGGTAGACTACACGCTACTGCTGCTGTACTGAGAGATTGGGATGCTGTTGGTTTGAGCAAAGATAATATAGTGTTTGTTACTTTACCTAACGGTCAGACAAGACTTGCACAAATAGATGCAGGAGGTTCTCTAGAATTTAGAGCGCAGGGTGAGTTTAAAGCTGGAGATTTTTCTGATAAAGCAATAGAAGAATGGGAAAGTATAGCAAAAGCAAATGAGTCAGTATTTAAAGGAGCATACGATAAAGATAAAATTGCCTATATGAAGGGCGTAGAAGATGCTCTTATAAGATTATCTCGCATACCAGAAGGTACATTATCCGCTAAAGAAGTAGGATCATATGCGGGTGCAGGAATAGATTCAACAAAAGACTTATCTAAAGTAATAACAGATCGTATAGAAAATTTAAAGAGTGATCTAGAAGAAGCAATTGATATGCATGGTGGTATAGCGATTCCTACTACAGCCCCACCAGTAGAGGGTGTAGACGCTGTTATAAAAGATGCTACCTTTGAGCCTAGTACAAAAAATTTAAATAAAATAGATGAAAAAGAATTTGAAGATCAAAAGGCATATATAAAAAGAAGAATCTCTAGGTATATAAATTTACCTGAAACAAAAGCTAAAAAATTAGGATTTGATCCTAGTACTCCAGTAACTAGGTATGAGCAGTATGCAGGTATACCCGGCGTTAAGGGTAGTATATCTGCTACTACCTTAAAAGAAAAAGATTTTGTTAAAGAAAAAACTTCAGAAATACCTTCAGACGTAGGGGTTGGGTTTCTTCCTGCTGGACAAACTTTTCCTATTACTCCCGTAAGTAAAGATGCCTATGTAGGATCACAAATAAAAGATGTATATGATGCAGAAAAAATAGATAATCCTAATTTTGAAGATGTAAATAAACTCCCTGCAAATATGTTAATAAAAGGAAACATACAGGCGTTGCAAAGTAGGATTATGGCTGATCTACCAGCTATAAAAAACGCAGATAAAACACTAAAACTTATGTTAGATCCTCATGGAGGAAAACACACTTTATCTAGTTTTAAAGGAAAAAGTGATACAGATGCTTATGGTAGATCTACAGGAGTTTTTTATGCTGGCCCAGCCTTTAATAATGCTTTTATATTTAAAGATGGTATTACTACTAAAGAAGTAACTAAATTAAAAGAAGATTTAGATTCAGCTATCATAGATGCTGTTCAAGGGCCTAAAAGTGGTACGCCTATTAAATTTTTAACGCTAGGAAAAAGTATAAACTTTCATGTTCCTAATAGTATTATGGGGTCAACTTTACCATCAAACCCTAACTATAAAGAATTAAAAATTGTTTACGATAATATAAAAACTGCTATTACAGACCTTAAAACTGCTCCTCAAGGAAAAGATATAATAGATGCATACACAGATTTAATATTCGCAAATGCGTATGGTAGTAAAATGGCCCTTGCTTTAAAAAGTCCCGGTCTTAGTAGTACTGTTATTCCTAAAGGAAGAATTACAAAGTTTGATTATTCACCTACTACTCCACAAGGAAAAAAACAATACAAAGAATTTTTTGGAGATGAGTGGTTAGAAGAAGCAAGTCTACTTGTAGGCCAAGTTAGGATAAAAGGTTGGTCACAGACAGAATCAAATGGAGAAGCAATAAATATATTTTTAACTAGTTTAAATAAAGGTGCTAAAAGTCCAGACGATGTGTATTTAACTATACCAGTTGCTGATGAGGTTACATCAGAGTTTATTAATTATTCAAAAATAGCAGATAAGAAAAATACTAAAGTAGATTTTCTAGGTAGACCTCCTTTTGCCCAAGCTACACTTTCTCCCGTACAAGCTAAAGATGTAGTAAAAGAAGCTAGTCCAAAAGTAAAAACTCAATTTTACGTAGATGAAAAATATAAATACATATCAACAATAAAACCTGTAGTATTTAAAGATAAAAAACCTAATGAGATAGACTCTAAAAAATCTGCACTATTTAATAGCAATGCAGGTTTAAACGTAATGAAACAATACTTAGGGCCTATAGCTGTAGGAGCATCTTTTATTCCTGCACTTATATCAGATGAAGCAGAGGCAGAAGAAGTACCAGTAGAACCTACAGAAGAAGAAGAGCTAGGGTTTACTCCTGTAATAGATGAAACTGTATCTGATAAATTATTAACTGGTGGCATGATGCCAGAAGAACCGCCCGTAGTAGAAGAAGAAGAAACACCAATGGCTAGTTTTCCTGCAACGGGCCAAGAATTTTCTTATGAAGATGTTATACAAACAGCAGAAGAAGAAGAAGACAACGATGAGCTAGATATAGATGCTCAAATGAGTAACCTTAACTTAGGAGATCAAGGAAATGATGAACAGTTTACTTATGTACAGTGAAGAAGAAATGGAAGGTACTGAAATACCTTTTGGCTCCTTAGAAGCAGAGGTTGCAGATGACGTACCTGTAATGCTATCAGAGGGCGAGTATGTAGTACCTGCTGATGTGGTGCGATACTGGGGGCTAAAGCACCTAGAAGAAATGCGTACTATGGCTAAGTGTGGTCTTATGTCTATGGAGATGGATGGCAGGTTACATAAAGTAGATGAAGAGGGCGAGAAGGTACAGGAAGAGGATGAGGAAGAAGAAGAAGAAGATGACGTAGAGGAAATGGAAGCTATAGCCATAGAGTTTGATATAGATGATATGCAAGAAGAGATGGAAGAAGAAGAAGAGGAAGATGATGAAATAGACTTTGACGGTAAAAAAAAAATAGTACACGCTGATGCAGGTGGAGATATACAAAGAGATAGAGAAGACAACTTTGGTTTAGGCGTAGGTAACACTGCAACTTTAGGAATAAGTAACAATGATATAATGAGTGCTATGGCTGAAGTAGGAATGATAAGTCCTAATGAGGCTAAGTCTGCAACCCCAGAACAGGCTGCTACTGCTGTAGGTGGATTAGTTAATGCAACTCCTGAAGAAAGATCTGATGTAATGTCAGCAGCAGTAGGTACAGCATTTGATAATGCAAAGCCATCTGTTCCTAGTGAAGTATCAAAAGTAGGTGGCGTTCTGGGTGCAGTCACAAGTAAATTTGGCATTCCCGGTCTATCAAATGTTTTAGGCCCAACTGTAGATGTATTTTCTACTGGCCCAACAAATATAGGTACTGGCCCTTTGTCTCAGGCAGTAGCTAAAGCTAGTCTAACAGAATTAGCAACTATCGGCCTAAATATTAATCTAGGTTTACAAGATAAAACTGACTTGATGAACTTTGGCGGTAACGTAGTTGGTATATCTACAGGCACTATGCTAGGTATGCCTACTCAAACAATAGCAGGTGTAGTAGACCCACAGATGGATGTAGCCGATTATGATACGGCGGTAGCAGCAGCCCTTGGTAAAGATCTAGCTACTGCACCTACAAATGAAGTAACAGGTAGACCAGACTTTAGTAAGGCCCAAGATCTTATGGGTGTGCAAACCGACCCAGATACAGGCGCACCTACTACAGGAGGGTACACTTCAAGAGGAGATTTTGTAGATGCCACAGGTCAAGTATCTGCTATGGGTACGGCAGAAGCACTAGGTAACTTAGGATTTTCAGAGTTAGCAGATCTTCAAAGTACAAGAGGCGTAGGTGGTTTCTTTGGTTTAGATGAAAGTGAATTAGAAAAAGCTAAACAAAAAGCTACAGGAAGAGAACTAGCAGACCTAGAAAAAGAAGCTGATATGGAAAAAGAACAACAAGAAAAAGAACAACAAGAAATGCAAGAAATGATGAGCGAGGATGAAACTTTAGGTGAGGTTGAAGCTGGCCCAGAAACAGAAGAAGGATCAGACCAACAAGCAGAAGAATAATTATTACGGGCTACCCGATACCCCTTTCATAACGAAAGGCTACTTGAGGCCCCTATAGAGGAGAGTAAAATATGTCAGTAGAAGAACACGATAATCAGTCTGTTAAAGGACACGTAGTACAAGCAACTAAAAAATACAGAAGGGCAATGGATGAGGAGCGAGAACTAAAAGAACTTGTAGAACAACGACAGGCCCTAGAAAATAAAGTAGAAGAGGAGGAGGAGAATCAGGAGCAGTTAGATGCCCTAGATCCAGAAGAGTCTACATTTAAGAAACGATACGGAGATCTTCGTAGGCACTCCCAACGTATACAAGACGAACACAAAAAAGAGATAAAAAAGTTAGAGAAACAGATAGAGGCACTGGCTAATAAATCTGTTAAGCTACCTAAAACAGAAGAAGAAATATCTGCATGGTCGCAAAAATACCCAGATGTTTCTAAGATGATGGAGTCTATAGCCCTCAAAAAATCTACTGAAGTATCTTCAAGTATTAAAAAAGAGATGGAAGAGCTACAGGAAATGAAGAGGGGCGTAGTTCGTGAAAAAGCAGAGAGCGAATTAAAAACGTTACACCCAGACTTTGAGACAATCCGTAAAGATCCTGCTTTCCATGAGTGGGCATCTGTACAACCTAAATGGGTACAGGAAGCACTATACGACAATGACTCAGACGCATATGCCTGTAGTAAGGCAATCACTCTGTATAAAGCAGAGAACAAATTACTAACTAAAAAACAAAAACCATCTGAGGCAGCATCTAACATATCTACTAAGGGTATGCCCAAGGCAGATGCAGATGCAATAAAAAAAGGTACATTTAAAGAGTCTCAAGTAGAAAGAATGTCTGCTGCACAGTATGAAGCCAATGAAGAGGCAATTACTAATGCAATACGCAACGGAACATTCATTTATGATATTTCTGGTGCAGCACGATAAAAAAAGGTTGACAATGCATATTTAATATGTATAACTATACCTTACATCACATACTGATGTCCTCATCGTAAGATGACCACACACTGGTATGTTACTTCATTAAATTAGAAGTAGGTTAGCTACCATTTTACTAGTTGGCCCCTTATCTCTAATTAAGATATGGACACCCAACAAACAGCGAAATGCCCTGAACTTACATGATATAAGCTATCATAGGAGGGAACCAATATGGCTTTTAAAACAGCTACTGGTTACGGAAACCTTCCGAATGGCAACTTTTCACCTGTAATTTACAGTAAGAAAGTGCAATCGGCATTTCGTAAAACCAGTGTATGCGAGGACATCACCAACAATGATTATTTTGGTGAGATCGCTAATTTCGGTGATACAGTACGTATCATCAAAGAACCAGAAATAACGGTTCAAGAATACGCCCGTGGCACACAAGTACAGCCACAAGATCTACAAGATGATGACTTTACTCTAGTTGTCGATAAAGCAAACTACTTTGCTTTTAAAATTGATGACATTGAAGATGCACATTCTCATGTAAACTTTGAGTCAATGGCAACTGATAGAGCAGGTTATCGCCTAAAAGATCAATTTGACATGGAAGTATTAGGTTACTTGACAGGTTTCAAACAGGCTACAATTAGCTCTGTTGCAGGAACTGCAAGAGTAGCTGCTGATAAATCAGGTACTGATCCTATTGCAGGAGCAGCAGCCAACGGTTTGTTAGCTTCTATGTTAATTGCTCGTAACAGCTTTGTTTCAGGTGGCGCTGCTACCGACTCAATAGCTCTACATCCAGACGGATCTACTGGTGAAGCAACTCCCTTGGAAGTGCTAAACCGTATGGCTCGTTTACTCGATCAGCAAAATGTTGACCGTGATGGACGTTGGGTTGTTGTCGATCCAGTGTTTGCTGAACAGCTTAATGACGAAAACTCTAAACTATTGAACAATGACTTTGCTTCAGGTAGTCAGGACATTCTACGTAATGGACGAATTATCTCTGGCATGGTTAGAGGTTTCAGAGTATATATGTCAAACAACCTTCCTTCGGTAGGTACAGGCCCAGCTACCATTGATACCAATGGATCAAGCGCACATTATGGTGCTATTGTTGCTGGTCACGACTCTGCCGTTGCTACTGCTTCGCAAGTAGAAAAGGTTGAAACATATCGTGATAATGACAGCTTTGCTGACATCGTTCGTGGTATGCATCTGTATGGTCGCAAGGTTCTTCGTCCTGAAGCACTAGTTCGCGCTCACTACAACATTGCTGGTTAAGGGGAGAATAGACAATGGCTACTTTTGACCTTACCGCTTCATCTACCTCTGGTGTTGGTGCAGATATCTCTGCTGTAATGCCGGGTCATTATGGTAACAATGTAATGTACAATGTCGAGGCATACCTTGACGTAGCTGCATTAATTACTGCTGGTAATACAATAGCTGACGGAGACATTTTTCAGTTATTAGAAATACCTGCTGGTACATTGGTACTTAACGCTGGTGCTGAAGTTATGACAGCTTTTACTTCAAGTGTAACTGCTGACATTGACTTTGCTGCTGGTGATGACATTGTTGATGGTGCTGACGTTACTTCCACTGGCTACTGTGCTGCTGGAACTAACGGACAAACCAATACAGTTGTCGGTTCAGCTGCTTCAACTTATACTCAATTTATCGGTACTACAGATACTATTGATGTTAAGTTAGCAGGAGCTGCCGCTGCTGTTGGGGTTTTAAGAGTATATGCTACTTGCATTAATTGCAACGCAAATGGTACAAAACCATCTGCTGCTGCAAGAGATGCTTTAGCTTAATAAAGTACTAGGGGGTAGTCTTTTAATTAAAGGGCTACCCCTATCTTTAATTTGGATGATACATGGCTACAACATTCCTTACATTAGTAAACGATACGTTAAGGAGAATGAATGAGGTTGAGGTTACAGCAACTGATTTTCCTAATGTCACGGGTTTTCGTGCCGTAGTTAAAGATGCAGTTAATTCCTCCCTACAAGAAATATCACAAAAAGAATTTGAGTTTCCGTTTAACCACACTACAGGTACACTAGACCTAGTAGTAGGCACTGATCAGTACACGTTAGCTACGGATCTAAAGATTGCAGATTGGGATTCTTTTAGAATAAACTATGATGCAGATAATAATTATGGTGCAAGGGTACTAAAGCAAATAAACTATGACTCGTACCTAAAGCGTTTCTTTGAGCGAGATGCAGAGGCAGGTACAGGAGACTACGATCAACCTATATACGTATATCGTACCCTAGATAATAAAGTTGGATTTACTCCAAAACCAGATGCTACATATAGCGTTAGCTACAGCTACTTTGCGTATGCTACAGATCTATCTTCTGCTACAGATACAATGTCAGTTCCTGACGCATTTAAACACGTAGTAATAGATGGAGCGCAATATCACTCCTTTATGTTTAGAGACAATACCCAACAAGCAGCCGTAGTTAAGGCTAAGTTTGATGAGGGTATAGAGAGAATGCGTACTCTACTAATTAACAGATTTACAGATGTACGAGATACACGGGTAGGCAGACTCCTAAATGTACCACATGGTAACGCTTAATGGCAGACGCATTAAAAGATGTGCTGGTAAACTCCAGAGGGGGTTTGTATACGAATGAGGATACGCTAACTCTTGCCAATACGCTTCCGGGGTCTGCTATACGAATGTTAAATATGGAAGTATCTCAGTTTGGTGGATATAGACGTATTAATGGTTATGCTGATTATGACTCTAACTATGGGTCAGTTACAGGATCAGGCCCTGTCATGGGTCTATGGATACTAGATGGTACACCCTACGCTGTAAGAAGAAACTTAAAAGATACTACAGGATCTCTAGGTTCTAATCCATTTGCAGTTACTAGCGGAAGCCCTACAATAACAGTGACACATAGTAGTCATGGGCTATCGACAGGAGATAGAGTAACCTTTGCAGGTTCTTCTGCTGTTGGAGGTATAACGCCAAACTCAGTAGAAATGGTTATTACGGTAGTTAATGCAAATAGCTATACTGTAGTATTTACATCTAATGCTAGTTCTAGTACTACTGGTGGAGGTAGTTCAGTAACCTTTACTGCAAACAATGGCACTCAGACGCTAGGCTCTAACCCCTTCTCCATATCTAATACTAGTTCTACAATTACAGTAGCGCATACCTCACACGGCCTAGTTGTAGGAAACTTTGTAACTTTTTCAGGTAGTGCAGCCGTAGGTAATATAACTCCTAACGGTGTAGAGATGAAGGTTACTACTGTACCTGACGCTAACAGTTACACAGTAGAATTTACCTCTGCTGCTACTTCTACAGTAAGTGGAGGTGGTGGATCTTCAGTAACAGCAAACTACAGTAAGTTTTATAGTATATGGAAATACAATACAGGTGGTTGGACTACTATATCTTCTAACCGATCTTCAGTAGGCGTTACTAAAGTACGACACAGTATGAGCGCATACAGCGACACTGAAGACGTTATTATAACAGATGGTTTAAATTTTCCTGCTACCTTTAATGGTACTACTGTAGTAACTCACGCAGCAGGATCAGTTACTAATTCTTCAGGTGCTAAGTTTTCTACAGACTTTAAAAATCATAAGTTTTATGGTGGCTTTCCATCTACCAACAATGGTAAAAATATAATACTGTATAGTCAACCCTCAGACCCAGATGCATATGGAACTAACTCAAACACTTTAGATATGGGATTTGACGTAGTAGGTATGGCTCCTTTCAGAGACAGCCTATTTGTATTTGGAGAAAGACAGATAAAAAAAGTAACGGGTAGTGGCACTGCCGATTTTGCAGTATCTGATGTTACAGCTAACGTAGGGTGTATAGCTACAGATAGCATAATAGAAATAGGTGGTGACATCTTATTCTTAGCATCTGATGGTATTCGCCCCATACAAGGTACTGCAAATATTGGTGACGTTGAGCTTGAAACTATATCAAAGCCGATACAACAACTATTACAAGAATTACCCAGTACACATAATCTAGATAATATGTCTGCTGTAGTTATAAATAACAAGTCTCAGTTTAGGTATTTCTTTCCCTCTGAAACAACTGCAGCAGCGGATACTGAAGGCGTAATAGGTGGCCTAAGATTTGCAAACAGGAGAGTAGGTTGGGAGTTTGGTCAACTGTTAGGAATACGAGCATTTGTATCTACTAGTGGACTAATAAATAAAGTAGAGACAGTATTGCACGGTGATCTAAATGGTGAAATATATCAACAGGAATCTGGTAATACTTTTGATGGATCTGATGTTACAGCAGTCTATGCATCTCCCTTCTTATATTTCGACTCTACCGAAAAACGAAAAATATATCAGCACGTATCTTTATTTACTAGACCAGAGGGATCTTCTAGTTTGAACTTAGGTATAGCCTACAACTGGGATGATCCTAATACACCAGACCCTACTACATATGCTTTAACTACGGCAGGGTCATTATCAAGGTACACTACAACTAGTAGTACATATGATACTACGTCATTTACTTTTGATGGATCTACTAGCCCCGTACTAGAAACAAATTTACAAGGATCAGGGAAGTCTATATCTCTGGTCATAACGTCAACAGGAACCCAAGCTCCATATAGTATAGCAGGGTTCTCTATAACTTATCAGGATGCAGGATACAGATAATGGCAGGATATACTAGACAATCTTCAGCACAAATAGTTAGCGGTGAGGTTATATCGGCTTCTCCTATAAATGCAGAATACAACCAATTACTAGCAGCGTTTAATGAAACGTCAGGTCACGCACACGATGGTACGGCAGCAGAAGGCCCACCCATAGATCGTATAGCAGATGCAGACCAGAAGAATGCTGTATTAATAGATACCTCTAATAATCACATTGAATTTTATAATGAGGTAGGTGGTGCAGCTACACAACAAGTTCGTATTCAAGATGGTGGCATTGTTCCTATAACTAATAATGACATAGATTTAGGAACTGCTTCATTAAAATTTAAAGACATATATTCAGCAGGTACTACAAGAATGGAAAACGCTACTGTAGCTGGTACATTAGGCGTTACTGGTGCGCTTACTGGATCTAGTACGGTACAAGGAACGACAATAACTGCTACTACTGCATTTGTACCTGATGCATCTGATGGTGCTTCTTTAGGTACTACATCATTAGAGTTTAGTGATTTATACTTAGCAGATGAGGCTGTAATAGCACTAGGAGATGACCAAGATGTTACTCTTACCCATGTTGCTGATACTGGAGTACTTCTTAATTCTACTAATAAAATACAGTTTAATGATGCTTCACAATTCATTCACGGCTCTAGTGCTACTGTTCTTTCTCTTGGAGCTACAGATGAGATTGACCTTACAGCTACTGCAATAGATATAAA
>Ga0209645_1000054_pt1 | contig 49776 bp, 40 predicted proteins | sample ETNvirenome_6_30_FD_184070 | JGI IMG/M metagenome (GOLD analysis project Ga0209645, IMG submission 184070) | Marine viral communities from the Pacific Ocean - ETNP_6_30 (SPAdes) (version 2) | ecosystem: Environmental > Aquatic > Marine > Oceanic | place: Pacific Ocean | collected 2013-06-19
TCCGCCAGACATAAAAACTCCAAGTCAAAAAATTCCGACGAACCTAACACCTACACAAAAAACAGACTATTTATTTGACTACGTTCTGTGTCGTCCAAATATGAAAGGTGGTTTTTTATGGAAGAAGGTTCTTAAAGATTTAACATTTGGGTTTAGAAGACCTAATTTAGATCCAGAATACTACTACAACGAAAGCCACATAAAATCTATCAAAGAAACTAGTTTATTTTCTTTTGAAGATGCTCATAAAGAGTTTTACCACTTGAGAACACAAATAAACGAATGGGAGAAAGCAAGAATGCAAAAAATAGGAATGGTGTCGTGAAAGTATTATACATAGGAAATTACAAAGACGGAACTGGGTGGGGCGATGCCGCTCTGAACAATATAATCGCTATGGACGCTGCCGGAATCGACGTTGTGCCTAGAGCTATTACATATAAAGACAATGTAGATTTTCATAATAGCAAAGTTTTAGAACTTGAAAAAAAGGATGCAGATGGTTGCGATGTCTGTATTCAACACGTTTTGCCACACTTGTATAGCTACAACTCAGCCTTCAAGCGCAACATAGGCTTTTTAGCTTCCGAAACACTGGATCTTAAATATAGCAACTGGAACTATTACGCTTCTATCATGGATGAAATCTGGGTTCCCAGCAACGCTTGTAAAAAATCTTTGGATATAACAAAGCCAGTTCATGTTATTCCTCACTCTTTAGACATTTCAGAATACGAAGATACGGAATCTGGAAACAAAATAGAAAATCTGATAGGTTCATACAATTTTGTTTTTGTAGGAGAATTTATTGAAAGAAAAAACTTAAAGGATCTACTTAGAGCTTTTCACACAGAGTTCAAATCTTGGGAAAATGTAAATCTGTATATTAAAACCTCTGGAGCAGACCTTTCTATTGTGCAAAATTTTTGCAACCAAATAAAGCGCGGATTGAAGGTTTCAGAAAATTATAAAGAAGAAATTATTATATCTGGGAAACTAGATAAAAAAGACTATGTGTCAACAATGGCTCAGTGTCACTGCTTTGTTATGCCTAGCCACGGAGAAGCGTTTTGTATCCCCGCCCTAGAAGCGACTGTGCTTGGACTACAATGCTTATGGACAGATGGCATAGGTGTAGAAGACTTTGCCGTAGGAAAGGCTGTTGAGTCTTACCAAGAGCCTTGTTTTGGCGGAGTTTCATCTCTTAGAAATCTATACACCGCAAAAAATAAATGGTTAACAATAAAGGTTGATAAACTACAACAAGAAATGAGAAGGTGTTTTGAAGAATACAAAAGAAATGAACTTAAAACATTAGACGAAAATCATGTTCAAAAATATAGTCATGAGTATGTAGGAAATATGATAAAGCAAAGACTAGAAGAGGTTGAAAAATGATAGCAAGAGCTAATGAAAAATCAGTAAGAGCCATAATGAGAAGCGCGCAAAGGTCAACAATTAAAAAGCTAAATATTTTAACTTTTGCTACTCATGAGAGATACGAAGAAAACCTATGCAAGACAGGTCACAATTTCTACTCGTTAAAATTTGGCAAGGAATGGGACACAACCTATGCACCAGTTCCAAAAAACTACCATATTGTTGATAAGATACCTGAACATGTTGATATTGACCTTGTTTTAAGTCATACAAGTTGTAATCGTATCCAAGTTGCTCATGACTTACTAACAGAAACACAGGGTAGATTTAATGGTTTGCCCATTCCAATCCTGCGACATTGCCATGTATTGCCAGATATTAGGTTTGAAACTAATGAACAAGTAGAAAGTTTTCAGTCAATCCCCGTCAGTAACAATTCATTTATTTCTAAGTTTAATCGTGACAGTTGGGGTTTTTCCGCAGATAATAGTAGTGTAGTAGAGCATGGTATTGATACAGAATTTTGGAATCAGGCGTGGAGGTTGTCATCCAGAGAACTTTATTGCTTGTCTGTTGTTAACGAGTTTCCCTCAAGAGACTGGTGTTGTGGATTTAATCTGTGGAAAGAAGTGGCATCCTCTGGTTTCTGTCGAGTAGTAGGAAAATGCACAGGGGAACATGCCGGATTTTCCCAGCCCGCTCAATCTAGGGAGCATCTAAGAGATATATATCAAGCTGCTGCCGTTTTCTTAAACACATCAATCCACTCGCCAGTTCCTACAGTTATGATGGAAGCTATGGCTTGTGGTACTCCAGTTGTAACCACCGGGACATGCATGATACCAGAAATCATTGAACATGGTGTAAATGGAATCATAGCCAATGACGCATCCGATATGAGATTCTGGTGTAGGGAGTTGTTAGATAAACCAGACCTCGCTCGTAAGATCGGTGAAGCTGGACGGAAAACAATTCAAGAAAGATATAGTCTCGACAGATTTGTTGAAAGCTGGAACAAGTTACTTTACAAAACAGTAAGCGAATACAGATAAGGAATTTTTATGAGAATCAAGTTATCAGGAAAAGCGTCTGATTCACAAGACAAAGACTCTATGAGTGTGAATCAGTTCAACTCGCAAGTGTTGGACAGTGAGGCCACAGAAATTTTACTAGACGGATTTCTATGCGAATATTCTATTTCAGAAATAAAAAAACTTATAGAGTTAGTGAGAAATAAGTGCAGGATTGGGTGCGTCGTGACTATAATAGAAAAAGACTTTGGTGTGATTTTGTCAGATATTGCAATTGGTAAAGAAGATCTTGCGAATGTTAACGACTATTTAGAAAACTGTAAAGGTTTAAAAAGTCTACTAACATATGAAACCATATCCAAAATTATTTCACCACATTTTCTAATTTCAGCAGTTAATTTTAATTCTGAAAAATCAACAGTAACAATAAAGGCAAAGAGAGTAAAATGATAGAAACAACATGTAAAGACTGCGTTTTTGCTGGCTATAACGGCGATAAGCAAGACTCTTGCGAATTGGGCAGGTTGGAAAAGCTTGGATTTCACGAAAACGAAGACGGTAAAACTTTTAGTGTAGAAAGATTCTGCAACACGGCCAGACCCCAAGCGTGGGCAGACTCGCTCTCTCTTGAAGAAACTCTAGAAGGTCTCAAAAATACCGTAATGAAGGAAGTCCAACCCAGAATTGGCGTATTGATATATTTTGATACAGAAAAAGACCAAGCTCTTAAAAAGCTAAAAGAAACTATCTCTCAAGCGCTGTCTCAAAAATATGAGCCAAGATACATTATTGTATATAACGAAAAAGTAGAATACAATGAGGCAATACAAGAAATGTTGTCATCTATGTTATCGGAAGAAACAGAGCATCATCTTGTACAGGCGTTAAGAAAGTTTGAAGATAAATCCCATATCATAGATGAGTGCTTTAGACACGCTCTCAACGGATGGATTTATGTTACAACTTCTGGAGAACAGATTCCCAAGACGCTTTTTGAAACGATGGACAGAATCATAAATCAAGATATGGAAAGACTTTCTATCGTAGAACCCTATGACGAATTTAATGGAATGATATTCCAAACAGCACTTTTTAAATTCTTAAACGGGAACAGAGTAAAGGCTTGGGCAATGAACGATCTTGACCAAAGACCGTTTTTAGAAAAAGCAAAAAGCTTAAAAGCGTCTACAGATGTAGAAGGGTGCATCATCTCTTGGGAGAAGTTTAATGAAAAATTATCCTAATGTAGCAGTTGTTATATCTAATTATAACTATGGAGAATTTGTTTTAGACGCTATTAAGAGTATAGAAAACCAAAACTACGAAGGAGAAATCAGAATCTATCTAGTAGATGATGGATCAACAGACGGGTCTTGGGATAAGATTACAGATTATTTATCTGAATCGAATTATATACTTGGTTACGTTCAATCAGGAGAGATCCATACTCCCTGCGGTAAAGAAAAAATAGAGTGTTTAGAAAAACAAGGTAGTCAATTTATAAGAATAGAAAACTCTGGCGCAAGCAACGCTAGAAATGTAGCCATTTATTCTGCTATGGAATGGGCAGATGTGTTTGCGATTCTAGATGCGGACGACGAATATAAGCCTGATAAAGTAAGCAGGCTTGTAGAAGCACTGGAGCTAGATCCACTTATAGGTGTCGCTTACTCAGACTATGATATAATTAAAACCTACGAAAAAAAGAACTACACAAAGGAAGAATTAAAAGAATCCTACTCAAGAGAAAAACTTGTGCAAAGGTGTATTGTTCATAGCGGTGCTTTAATTAAAAAAGAGTACATAAAGAAGGTTATTTTGAACAATGGAGAGATATACAAAACTCAGCTTCATGGTCCAGCCAGCCAAGGCTTCATAGGATGCACAGAAGATTACGACCTATGGATAAGACTTTCTGACTATTGCATGATGGTCCATGTTCCAGAAAGCCTTTCTATAGTTAGAGAAACGGGCCAAAATCAATCTATGAAGATGACAACGGACATCTTTAATGAAAACGCAAAAATCATAGGATCTAATAATGTCATCATATAGCAAATCAGTAACGACAATAAGAAAGCATAAAGATTCTGAAAATGTCGGATTTGCTATTCTTTCTGCTGGAATAGGAGCTAGAATCAAGACGTATGAACCAAGAAGTCTATTAAAAATAAAAGGCAAGACCCTTATAGATCATCAGATAGATGCAATAAAATCTAAATTTAAAGATCCAGAAATAATAGGCGTTTTTGGAACTAGTGTTCCAAGAATCGTAAAAAACGTAAGGGGAAAAATTAGGGTTGTAGAAAACCAAAAATATGACACAACAAACAATTCAGAAAGTCTAAGGCTGGCTTTGAATAACTCCATCAAGAATAGCCTAATGTTCATTCATGGCGATATACTAATAGACGAAACCTTTTTTAACTCTCTGAATTTTAACAAGTCTTTTGTCGTCTATGAAGACCAAGGAATGATGGACGAGAAAGAAATTGGACTAACCATCATGAAAAATAAAGCAACTATTTTGTCTTATGGACTAGATCAGAAATGGTGTCAAGCTGCGTTTTTCAAAGGTAAAGAGCTAAAGATACTCAGAAATATTTTTGCTGGATTTACTAAGTACGATAAAAAAATGTTAACTTTTGAAGTTATAAATAAAGTCATTGATTCTGGCGGGGTTTTCCAAGCACAAAAACTACAAAAAAGCAAGATATTAGAAATAGACTGCATAAAGGATATAAAGAATGAAAATATTAATCTGTAGCGACGGATATCACGCTCACTACTTTCAAAGAATGGCTTGGGCAAACGCTTTTAGCGCAGCAGGTTTTCAAGTTCATGTATGGGACAGGAACAAAGTCAACGCTTTTGATATGTTTGACCTTTTTGAGCCTGACATTTTTATGGGACAGGCTTACAATTTAGATGAGTCTTTGATAAAGTGTATCTACGAAAGACCACACCTAAAGGTTGCGCTACGCGCTGGCGACTGGGGAGACCAAGAAAAGGAAGTAGACAAATCAAAGTACAACATATTGTTCTGCACAGAAAAAGAAAAACAACTACTCAAAAAACTTAAAGATGAAACAGGAAAGCCAGACTTTGTACATATTCATTATCCAGAAAGCGCCATTAAGTTTACGCATAACCATTTTGAATCTATTGGCATCAAGCCTGTTTCATTGATGATGTGTGCAGACACCTTTGAGTATGGCGATGCAGAGTTTGACGAAAAGCTAGAATGCGATATTGGTTTTGTAGGAGGCTACTGGCCCTACAAAGCACAGGTCATGGATCGTTATCTTACGCCGCTTTTACATCCTTTAGGAAGATATAAGGCAAAGATATTCGGAAATCAGCCTTGGCCTGTCAACCAATACTGCGGTCTGATTGATGATAAAGACGTTAAAAACCTATTCAAGTCAGCAAAGATATGCCCAAATCTCAGTGAGCCACATGCACAAGAATACGGATTTGATGTAAACGAAAGAATATTCAAAATTTTGTATGCTGGAGGCTTTTGTATTAGCGATAATGTAGAAGCATACAAGATGTTTGGTGACGGTATTGTAATTGCAGATTCTCCAGATGATTTTAGAGAAAAGATTGAACACTATGCAAACACTGATGAAGGAACGATAGATAGATCTTTTATTATTGAAAAGGGTCAAAAGTTTGTTGCTGAAAATCATACAGGCTTTCACAGAATTGCTACTATTATGAAAGAATTTGGATATGAAGATATGTCTTTTGGTATTTTGAAAGCTTATAAGGATGCGCTAAATGAGCAAAACTAAAGTTATTATTACTGGCGGTAGCGGCTTTCTTGGTAAAGCTGTAAACAAGACGTTAAAAAACCATTTGTTTTACGACGTTGTGTCTCTTAATGGTAGAAGAGAATATGATCTAACAAACCAAAAACAGGTTGACTATTTATACAAAGAGCATGAGCCGGATGTAATCGTACACCTAGCCGCTAGAGTTGGCGGGATTGGTGCAAACAAGGAAAATCCGGGTTTGTTTATGTATGAAAACTTGGTTATGGGCATGAACCTCATAGAAACGGCCAGAAAGTATGGTAAGCTTCAAAAGTTTGTTATGGTTGGCACTGTTTGCTCCTATCCTAAATTTACACCTGTGCCGTTCAAAGAAGATGACATTTGGAATGGTTATCCAGAAGAAACAAACGCTCCTTACGGTGTGGCTAAAAAGTCTTTGATGGAAATGTTGATTGCATACAACGCTCAGTATGGTCTCAACTGCACAAATCTTATTCCTGTAAATATGTACGGGCCTAATGATAATTTCAACCCAGCTATTAGTCATGTTATACCGGCTATCATATTAAAAATTGACAGAGCTATAGATAGTGGCGCTAGAAGAGTTAATCTATGGGGAACAGGAAAAGCCAGCAGAGAGTTTCTTTATGTAGACGATTGCGCGGCAGCCATAAAAAGAGCAGTAGAAATAGACACAACGCCACACCCAATAAACATTGGAACAGGTCACGAATGGACTATTTCTGAACTGGCACATAAAATAGCCGATATGATGAATTTCAAAGGCGATATTGTCTTTAGCTCTAATGGTATGGATGGTCAACCAAGACGATGTTTGGATACATCTAGAGCAGCTAAAGTTCTAGGGTTTGTAGCTAAAACAGGATTAGACAGAGGACTACACGATACAATAAGTTGGTACTACAAAAATAAGGAAAAGTTTGTTGATTACTTCCATCATATTCAGTAAGGACAGACCTCTTCAATTAGATCTCTGCCTACAAAGCGTTAACAAAAACTTAAAATCTTCAACAAGAAACATTGTAATATACAAATGCTCTAACGAAAAGTATCAAGCGTCATATGACGGACTTAGAGCAGCATATCCAGATGTAGAATTTTGGCCTCAAAGCAAAAGCTTGTTAAAAGACATACATCATTGCATATTAACAGAATCAAATAATGATTATGTTTGTTTCTTTGTTGACGATTGTATCGTTTATCGCGAGACCGATATTGACAAAAATACTATCAATGATATATTTAAAAACGACGCTGTTTGCTGCATATCCCTAAGACTGGGAATGAACATAAACCAAAGAAGTCATGATAATCATTTTTTTCCAGATATAATTGGTAATCATGAGTTTATTAATAGGTACTGGCTTATGTGTTCTAAAACTTCTGTCAGATATGGAAATTATTGGTCTTACTCACTTTCTGTAGACGGTCATATTTTTAGAAAAAAAGATATGTACGAAATGGTGAATGAACTAATTCATGTTTCTAAAATACACAAAGAAGAAAAAAACTGGATAACGACACCAAACCAATTTGAATCGCAGCTACAAAGATTTTGGACGATAACATCAAACGTCATGGCTTGTCCGTATGTTAGCTCTGTTGTCAATAGTCCAAACAACAAAACCCAAGAAAGTCACAATAATCGTCATGGGGACTTTTATAGCTACAATCAGTTAGAGCTTTTAAATACGTTCCTGTCCGGTAAAAGAATTGATCTTGCAAAATTAGACATTAAAGACATCAATTGCCCCCATACAGAAATAGACATACTTAAAGGATTATCATGAGCATATACGAACAGTATACTAAATGTATTGAAGAAAACCTGAACTTAAAACCTAGAGATTGGTTTTTCAAGTCAGACCCCAGATATAACTATGTCTTAGAGCATGTATCTAAAGAGCAAGGAGAGCAGTACCTAGATCTGGTCATAGATGAATTTCCAGAATTTTTCTCTAGTCATAAAGATTTAATTCTTGAACTTTGTGAAAAAAACGACACGTTCGGAAAGACAAAAGGAGAACAGTTCGATAAGCTTGTTTGCGGGTATCCTTTAAGGTTCTCTCCTACAAACATGAGATATCTTTATCAGTCTCTCTTGATATTAGATAAGATCCAAAAATTTGGACTCAAAGATATAGACATTATAGAGATAGGAGGTGGATACGGAGGCTTGTGCCTATTCCTAATGGAGATATCTAAGGCCCTTGGGGACATTAATATTAAGTCCTACGCGATAACTGACCTATGGCAGGCCAAGTCCTTGCAGAGCTTATACCTAGAGGCGCACGGAATAAAGCTAAACGAAATATATTACAAAAATTCTTTTTTAATAAGTAATTATGCCTTTAGCGAGCTTGCAGCTACGATCAGAAGTAATTACGAGACTCACGTTATCAATCCCTACTGTAGTCATGGCTTTCTAGCTTGGAACGGCTGCGATGTTTACGAGTTTGTAAAAAGCAAAAAAATATTTAGAGAAAAAGAAAGACCAGAAACACATCCTAGAAACGAATACATTACATTTGAGCCTAAAAAATGAAATACTTAATACTTGCAAAAAACATAAGCGAAGGTGTGCTAGGAGACGATTCTGGCAATATTGAAAAATACTTTGAGCTAGGATGGGAGTCTATTGGTAGTAGATTTGATTTTATATCTATGTTCAATAGGGGCGAAGCAGATCCTAAAAATCTTACGATAGTAACGATTGAAGATAGAATGTTTATGTATAAAAAATTCTACAGTAGCGTTATTTCGTACAAGGACTTTGTTAAGATGAACGTGCCAGAAGAAGATATACTTGCGGACTGGCCTGCTAACCATCTATCTTTCAACTTTGTAAAGCATCCACACAAATATTTTAGCTTTGTAGAACCAGAAACAGGAAAATACTACAGACATAAAGAAGATGGAGAATTGATTTTTAACGGGTTCGATCTAGAAGAAACAATATCTCCTAAAGAAGATTTTTTAACAATGTGCATACGTCACAGAGACTGGTGTCAAGACAGAAACAGCGACATGTCTTTCTATCAAAAAATAGTTGATGGATTAAAAAATCATTATCCTATTTATGTTGCGGGCAGAGGTAACGAAGAATTCTGCAAGAAAAACAATATAACCTATGTAGAAAGATTAAAAGATTACGTATCGCTTATCAAAAATCCTAAATGTAAATCTTTGATAACACAATCCACAGGACTTGCCGTACTAGCCTTGACTTGTGCAGAAACGGATATACACTTTGTAGATCACGCAGGCGTTTCAAACCTAGCAGGAGATAACGCTATTTCTGGAGGAAAACCGTGTCATTTCTACAAAGGATCGCTAATACCATACTATAACTTAAAAGAATCGACATCTAACTTTATTATTGAAAAGGTGAAAAATGGCTGACACATTTGGCGGGTTGATAGACAAGCTAATAACCGTAGACATGAAGATGTGGAACAATCAAGAGTTTCTTTACGAAGTTCGCAGGTTGTCTTTTGAAGATTTTCAGGAAGGGTACACAAGTTCAGAAGATAAACAAAAAGCTCTTTTTGACTCTATTAAGAAGTGCTGCGACCTCAACTACCAAAGAAATCAACTGATTGATGAAATAGATGAGCTTCTTGCATCCTTGCTTGCTGACACCATAACCGGAGAATTGGTTGATGAAAAAATTATCCAAAGAAAACATAAAACTTATTGAGATAAACGAATGCAACACAAAACTCATCCACAAGTTTCTATTAGGATGTAACAAATCTTTAAAAACATTCAGATATTTCAAAAACAGAAACATAGAAGAAGCAATAAAGCTACATGAGTACACTATAGTAATGATGTACAATGATAGCGTTGTAGGTTATGGGCATTTAGACAGAGATTGCTATCACACTTGGCTTGGTATTTGTCTTGCCGATTCTTGGACGGGTTTTGGCCTTAGCAAAATAATAATGGATGCCCTTACGCAAAAGTTTCCTAAAAGAAGGCTTTGCCTATCTGTAGACACAGAAAATCAGATCGCCATAAATCTTTATGAAAAGTATGGATTTAAAGCCATAAACAACATTACAAAAGATGTAATACTAATGGAGAGAAAATGATACCCGTCTACAAACCCTACATCCCAAATAAGTCCATAGAATACGCCACAGAAGCGATACAGAGCGGCTGGGTATCTTCTATTGGAGAATATGTAGAAAGAGCCACAGAAGAACTCAAGAATCGCACAGGATCTAAATATGCAGTATTAGTGAATAGTGGAACATCTGCTACTCACTTATGCGCAAAAGTTCTTAAAAGATGGCATCCTGAAACCAAAAGAGTATTCTTGCCAAGTGCCTGCTATGTAGCTGCGTACAATTCGTTGTTATACGACGACAATGAATGGGTACTACAGCCCGTAGATCTAGATACAGAAACTTGGAATATGCGTATTCCAGAATACGAAGAAGGTGACGCTATCATGGCTGTTCATAATCTCGGCAACATCATGCCGCTAAACAGTATTGAATGTCCAGTCATAGAAGACTCTTGCGAAACACTGTTTGGAAAATCCAAACAAAAACAATCGCTATGCGCCTCTCTTTCTTTTTTTGGCAACAAAAACATGACGAGCGGTGAAGGTGGAGCCGTACTGACAGACGATGAAGATATTTTTAAATTCTTGACCAAGTTAAAGGGCCAAGGACAAACATCTAGAAGATATATTCATGATGAACTGGGCTACAATTATAGGATGACCAATATTCAAGCCGCACTACTACTGGGTCAGCTAGAAGAGTGGGATAATATATATGGCGCAAAACAAGTCTTGTTTATTAAGTACAATGAAGCGTTTAAAGATCATCCAAATATAATTCCACAGAAGGTGGTTTATGAACACTCTAGATGGATGTATGCGGTAAGAATTGTTGGATCTAAGTCTTACGAAGACAACAAACGTATTCTTGATTCCCACAACATAGATACTAGACCAATGTTTTATTCTTTTAAACATCATCAGCATTTAGATTTCCTACACGATATGGCGGGAAGAACTCATGCAAATGCAACAAGGCTGCATAAAGAAATAGTAATTCTTCCATCGTATCCAGAGCTAACTAATGAAGAAATAAATCATATAACCGATTCAGTAAAGGAGCTAGCAGAAACAAAATGAACATAGCAGCTATCGTAAAAAACTTAGGACCATCTCAATGTAATTTCTTTTTGACAAAAGAGTTTAACAAACTTTCAGAGAAATGCGAAAACTCATGCACGGTTTTTGTAAACGATCCAACCATCCCAGTAATAGACACAAGCTTCTCATGTCCGGTTGTTGCCTTTTTGCCACATTTTAAAGGAAGCTGTATTTCTACAGACATCTACACAACAGAACAAATGCTAAAAAACTCTAGCAAAATTAATAAGTTCTTTTATGTCTGGGATTTAGAGTGGGTCACAAAAAGACTAAACTATAATAATACAGTAGAACTTATGCGAAATAAGGACTTAAAGATTATAGCAAGAAGCAAGTCTCATGCTGACGTGATATCTAACTTCTGCAACAAAAGCGTTTGTGGAATTGTAGAAAATTGGGAATCTTCAAAACTTTTAGAAATAACAGGAAAATAGAATGTCAATAAACGAAGAATATGTAGTAAAGCAATACGAAAACAATCATAGTACGTACTCTATAGCCAAAGAATTAGGAACATATCCAAAAAAGATAGAAAGGATTCTGAAAAAAAGAGGAATAGAACGCAGAAGTAGATCAGACGCCCAAAAAGCGGCTATTGAAACAGGAAGGACAGAACATCCTACAAAGGGTAGGAAAAGAACCAAAGAAGAAAAACTAAAGATAAGCGAAGGAGTTTATAAAAACTGGCAAGAAATGCCAGAAGAGCAAAGGGAAGAAATATCAAAAAGGGCCAAAGAAAGATGGGATGAAATCCCAGCAGACAAAAGAAGAGACATGATGGAAAAGGCTGGACAAGCCTTGAATAAAACATGCTCTCAGGGTTCTAAAGCGGAAAGGTATATTTACGACAGACTACAGGAGAAAGGAATAGATGTTTCACTACACAAGAAAAATTTAATTCAAGGTAAATTTGAAATTGACTTGTTTTTACCCGGTCTAAAGACTATAATAGAGATAGATGGGCCGCAACACTTTCTACCTCTATTTGGAGAAAAGAAACTAAGAGACACTATTAAGCATGACTCAATCAAAAGCGGTGCGCTTATTTCTAAAGGCTACTGTGTAATCAGAGTTAAATACATGCTAAAAAGACTATCGCAGAAATCAGCAAGAGATCTGTGGAATATGATAGAAAAGGAAATTGACAAGATTCAAAGCCGTTTTCCGGCTAAGAAGGACAGATTTATAGAATTGGAGATAAAATGACTTTAAGTACAGACCTATTTGACCAAGAAGATATTGAGAATAAAGCTAATGCTGTAGAGAGTGTCAGTGAAGATATTCCAGAATATGGCTCTGCGGGGTGGCATGATTATGTGATGTCCTTGTTTGACAAATCGGAAATGTATAATGGCAACCCCCTAACAACAGGACTAAGAAGAGTGGCAGAAGAATTACTAGGAGATATATTGGTCAGTAGACCAGTTCAAGTAATCGCTTCTGATGATCCGAACGGACCGGGCCGAGCCACTGTTTCTTTTGAAGTTGTAATTGATTGGATGAACTCAGGACAGTTGAGAACCTACGGAGATGTGGCAGACTGCTGGCATGGCAACTCAGACGACCTATTTTGCGCTCATCCTGCTGCTACAGCTAGCACCAAGGCAGAAGGTAGATGTTTGAGAAAGGCTCTTAAAGTACGCTGTGTGGCCGCAGAAGAGATTCCAAGAAACAAGGACGTTGTAGCTATCGTAAGGCAGTCTATCGCCTCCAAGCCAACCACAGGAGAGTGGAAATCAGAAGATCCGATCAGCGATGCTCAGATTAATTTTATTGACTTAAAGTGTAAAGATGTAAACGTAGATGTTTTAAAATTCATTAATCATGGTAAAGAAAGCTATGAATCTATTGGCAAAGTTTCTAAGAGTAAAGCCTCTGTTATGATTAAAGTATTGAACGAATATCAAAACAAAAGTAAAGAAGTTCCTGCAAGTGTTGTGGGATATCAAACAAATTGGAGATAAAAAATGGAAGTAACTAAAAAAGTAGGAAGTCTTACAATCACCTTTAATGCCGAAACAGACAAGGCTATTGTAGAGAGACTATCTACACTTGAAGAAGTTTTTGGTCATACAAAATGCGAAAAGTGTGGCAGTGAAAACCTAAAGTTTAACGTTCGAGAGAACGGTGGCAACAAGTACTATGAGCTTATTTGTCAAGACTGTGGGGCTAGATTAGCGTTTGGCGTTCACAAGGTTGGGGGAGGACTTTTCCCCAAGAGGAAAGACAGTGAAGGAAACTGGCTTCCTGACAAAGGCTGGACAAAGTGGAATAAAGACACTGGAAAGCTTGAGTAAAATAACGCTTGCTATTTAAAAAGAAAACCCCGCTACTATTGTAACGGGGTTTTTTTGCTATATGAAATAACAAATTAGGCAGAAAGAACTTATAGGTACTCTAGAGATACATATATCCCGTACTGTTCTTTTGAGCCTAGAGATAATGGACTTGCAGAAAGGGCGACACACCAAGTATGATGCGTATGTAGCCCCGTTCCGCCGTAGGTGTTACCTATGTTAGCCGCAGCATGTCCATTGCCAAAGTTATTAGCAGCACCCATCAAAGCTGTTTGCTTTGTTGAGTCAACATACTGAGTCCATTTGGGCCACATCATTCCGGGAGTAACTCCAGCGCCAGTAGTGTTGTCGGTAACTTCTGCTAGTCCCATCTGACCACTGCCCGGAGAATCTAGAAGAGGTACAACAATTCCAGAACCGCCAACTGTCAAATCGTTATCTGTTACCGCAGCATCACTTAATCGCTCATCGCCATTTACAACTGAGTCTGTATCTAGACCGTTGTAAAACTGAGTACCCAAACTGTTTTGGTAATAGTTTTGAGTAAGGCACATCTCGCTAGGCCACTCTTCGCCCCACCAAAAAACATCGCCGCTACCAACAACGTCAGAAGCAACGCCTTGGCTGCCTTGGAGATTATAAGCAGATCCATTGAAATTAACTATTTCCGCTGCCTTTGTGTTTACTCCGCTCGCAGGATAGTTGATGTTGGCTCTATCATAAACCCTAAACTGACAGTTTTGTGTTTTTACAGCGCTTGTGTGGCTAAACTGAACGCCTACAGAACACTCCATACTTTTCACACCGCTAAGTCCTACCGTATATGCAGTACCAGTAGAGTTATTAGTACACATACCACTAGGATACACACCATCAACAAACTTAGTGTTGTTTGCCTGACCTTTTACGGTGCTAGCGTCACCATTTGATATGTATGTAGAATCCTGATAACTTGATATCTGAACCGAAGACCCTTGAGTGGGTCCAAAAAACGCAACACCAGACCCATGCAATGATGGCTCGTTAGCCTGCATATTCGCCTGATATTTTATTTGAAAATCAATTGTAGCCATGAGTTCTCCTTTGTTTAATGTAAATACACATTTTATTAATTTGTGCGACTATTATTGTTCCATTTTTTAAAATCTAAGGATATATCCTGAATTATTTCGTCTTCCTGTTTTGAAGATATGTCATACCAGTCCCCAAACATGCAGTGAGAACTTGAGTCTTCTATGTGGCAGCCTAGATATCTTGAAAAATCTGTGGTAGCTCCACGAATCCATTTAGGGCCGTTAAAGATATGTGAGGATCTTACCCAGAAAAACCCTCCCCAAAAACACCAGCGATACTTATTGTTTGAGGCATTTTTAAATGAGCCTACGCAGGAGGCTCCATTCTTCATGGCTAGTTCTGCCTCTTGCCAATTATGAAAAACGGTATCGTACAAAACCCCAGTCAAAAGATTGTTTACTTCTGTGTTTTCACTAATCTTTACGGTGTTTGCAAAACATACTATGTCTTTTTTAGAGCAGTCTTTAAAATCAGACATTAAAATGCTTATAGACCCACCCTTTGAAATCTTGTCAAATCTTTTGCGTATCTCAGGAATGTATTTATTTTTTAGGTTTTCATCTGGAGTATGAAAATAGCAAACCTTCTTTCCGTTAAAAGTTTCTATTTCTCTATCTATTCTTTCTAGGTGGTAAAGTATTGCATTTTCGGTGTCGCATGAAAAGTAAAAAGATAGATGTCGTATAGAGTCCTTTCCTAAAGGCGTTTTTCCGGTTGAAGTTTGTCTCTTTTGTATGCATTGTTTACATCTATTGGTTCTTTCGTCAATCTTTGCAACCCTGCCACAGCCCATGCATTCAGCATGTATAGATGACCATTTTCCTACTGGGCAAGATAGGGACTTTCTCTGTATGCCATTTAGTATGGTGGCTCTGTAATCATTACTATTTTCAGATATTTTTTCACAAATACCATTTTTGTTATGTTCACACTTTGCACAAATCTTCATTCTTTGGCTTACATACCTGCCTTTTGAAGAAACGATATTTTTAGATTGACCAATAACAGGAAGAGAAGAACTAGCTCTTTGTTTATTATTTTTTTTACCACAGCAACCCATTACACCACCTCATATTCAAAAAGTTCGCAATCTTTTTCTGCCCAAGGTCTAAGTTCTTTCTTTTGTTTATCTGTAAAAAACTGCTTGGATTTTGAAACATTTAAATTTGGAATATCTATATCAAATTGTTTGGTATGTTCTTCTATGTTTTCTAACTTCCAAAAGGTTTCCCATTCTGAGACTTCATAGAGTTTAGATAGAGGTAAAAGACTAGGGGCGTTTACATCCATAACAAGTAACTTCTCTCTTATATATGTGTCAACATCTATCTGAGCAAGGCCGTTATATTCAGACCAAACTTTGTGCTGAGAATACATAGACTCTGCTCTGTCGTATGGGTTTCTACAAATTATAACTCTTTGGTATCCATAAAACAAAGTTGGTATAAATGGCGTGTGAACATCTACATGTTCTAAATGATACTGAGAACATGGACCAATAACAAGACTTGAATAATCTAAGCTTCCAAAAGATCTATTTAAAGAAGTTGAGCCACATTTAAATGGTGTTATCAATATTATTTTTTTATTTCTTATTGCTATCATTGCTCCAGCGAACCTCTGTAGGATAAGGCCAAGATAAGTTATTCCAGTTAGCCCAAGGCTTTCTTTCTCCTCCTGCGTGGTAGATATTAGAAAATCCGTAAAAAGACTGTCTAAACACTCCGTAAGGACTAGCCGTTCTGAGAGCGTTTAAGTTGTTCCAAACAAACCCGTTTTGCAGATCGCAATCTATGACATCTTGAAGCGCCCCTTGGTCAAAATAAGAAAGCCGCTCTATTAAGTCTTTGTCTTGAAGTAAAATAAGTCTTTCTTTCCACTCTTGAATTGTTGCTAAATCTTTTTTACTGCATCCGATTATTCCCGCGCAGGGCCAATAATTCGCGGCTCTTTCTCCCCATTTAATTTTTGGGAGAGGAACTATGTCGTAAATTTCTTGATCGTTTTTATTGAATTGAGGGCAATGCCTTCCGTGATCCGGTATAAAAAAAGAATCTTTTGTTATCTCAAGCATCTTGTCTAGGTTTTTATAATACCAAGTATCAGCATCTAGCCATAACACATAATCACTGTAATTTAAAGCGTCGTCTATATACCAAGGCTTGTTAAGTGTTTGCCAACCATTGTAATCTACGCTTATGGGAAGGTCTACCGATTTAAATTCAACGCCCCATTTTTTCATTTGATCTTTGAGCTTTTCGTTTTTTATTCCTAAGTCGTAACAAACAAACCTAGTATTATTCGCATTTAAAACTGTCCAAGCTAGAAGATATACACCATTAACAAAATTTTCATCTGTCGCTGTAACAACAGTACATCTGTCAGGCATGTCGAATCTTTCTGGCTTGCCTTCTTGGAAAAATTCATAAGGAAAAACAGAAAAGCTAGAAACTATTTTGCTTTCTTCGTTTTGTAACTCTCTTTTTATTTCTGCTTTGTTGGATCTGATGAACTCTCTATCTTCATTTGTGCATGATGACCAAGGAGAAACGCCTAAGTTTCCATTCTCTTTGACTCTGACTTCATATCCCATAGATCTAATTTTTTTAACTATACTCATACTTCTCCCTCGTCATATGCTCCGTCTCCACTTATGAACGCGCTTCCTCCGCCAATTTGTCTATCGTCGTCGTCTCCACATGTGCCGTCATAGTCTATAGGAGAACTTGTTAGAACGTCTGAATCGGCAGCGGTCGCTATTGCAGCAATTGAATCCTCTTCCGCTTGAAGAACGTCTGCATAATATGTAGCATTGTGATCTGCTTCTGCGACCTCTATTATGTTCGTAGAACAAGAAGTAGAGCTATTCCAAGCTTTTTCTGCCTCGCAAGCCCATTCATCTAAATAGCTCTCAAAACCCCCAGCGCTTTCAAGGGCGCAATAAGCCTTACTTGTATCATAACAAATTTCAATAGACCAAAAAATAGTATGATAATTGTTTCCAATAGTAGCGTTAGGATATTGATCGTAGGCGTGTGCCTTCCATACAACTCTTGTAGTACTACCATAAGCGCTAAAGTTAGGGTCGGCTATTCCGGGCAATGTGGGTCCAGCACCGCTGCCCACTCCGATTGTAGATATTTCTACTAAATACATCTTTCTGGCGTGAATAGTAGACTCGATCTCTATTTCTGGACAGGGGTCCACACAAGAATAGTCGCATACACAGTCTGGACACTGACTTTCAACATAGGGTCCATAAATATCATAATCATCCCACCTACAGTCTGTAAGACCATTAAAAGTGGCACGTATGTTTTCACGTATATCGTGATATGTTTTTTCACAGTAAGGATCATCGACATATTGAACAGTATTAAAACAATCTGTAGCATTAATCCATTCTTTTTCTAATTCGCATCCCCAGTTTAAAAGCTCGTTATAGTAAGATTCCGCAGGGGCCAGCATATCGTTACCCAAGTCGTAGTCGCTATAACAATATTCAACCACCCAATTGTGCTGATGATAGTTTCTTCCGGCGTCATCTCCTACGGTATCTTGGATATGATAATGCCAAAGAAGCGTAGCACCTTCTCTGATGGGAATATTCGTGTCAGGAGGCTCCAAACTTCCACCGTTCGTGTTTCCAGAAATTCCCACAGTGAGCATTAAAACAACTCTGTTGCAAGGAACATTACAGCAGCAAGCCTTAGTAAAGGCTATCTTACCGGGTATTCCCCTTTGTAAAGCCTCTATTTTACCTCCAGTAAATACTAGTTTACCTTCGTGAAATTGAAGCTTTCTTGTTAAGTTGCTAAGGTGCGTCATGAAGTTTTTCCTTAATCGTTATCTTCAAAAGTACAATCTTCACCCTCGTAAACGTCATCACTAAGATCGCAATGATTCCATACGTCTATCCTTTTCTTTTTAGTGGTTATAGTCCTAGTTCCTATCACTATATCGTGAACTAGCTCAACCTGATCGAACATATCCATGTATACAACCATCCAGTAACACTCCGCTTCTGTTCCTGAACAAAGTTCAGCCGCGCTCTCAGATGGTAATTCTTGACCATCTAAGTCTATAGTAACAGAAGCTGTAGCCCTGTCTACGTCTACTATGTTATAAGTAAAGTCGCCCTGTTTTATCTTTGCATTTACGCCAGATGCTCTAGTGGGCAACGCTCCTTCTATCTCAATAGTTGCTTGACCGCTTGCCTGTGTTGCGGCTCTGATCGTAATATCTTCACAAACAACCCCAGCGCCATCGTAGTCAGGATCATCGTGACAAGGTCCGTTAGGAAGATAATCCCAGACTCGCATCGCGACCCCTCTTCTCCCCCTAAGATCTGTTGACAACCTTCTAGGGAAAAAGCCCTGCATAGGGTCTCTAATCTTTATATATCCTCCTTCACCACCAGATAAACTTTCTTGCCAATTGCCGTCATCCCCAGTGGTAACGGAGATTTCGTCTGGAACGCTCGTTGTGCCACAGGGATATTGAGTTATTCTGCCGATTATTTCCTCAATGTCTGATGCGTCTATTGTTGTACATCTTCTGTCTACTTCATTACAATCAGAAAGATAAGGAGTTCCTGTATTTGGATCTATCTGTCCTGTAAGATCAGTAAAGGCACTTATTGTAAAGTTATGATTTCCAAGATATCCAGACATATCACTAAGCATGTCAATCATGTCAAGCCAATCATCCCTTCTCAAGCTATCAGGATAACCATATTCTCTGTTGATTCCGCCCTCATAAATAGTCCCAGTACCGCTAATGGGAGCATCTGTTGGTCCAGACCAAGAGCCGCCACCCGCAACCCAAGCGTCATTAGGAGCGCCATCAATAAAATAACCAGCGTTTTCCTCAAGGTTTATCCAGTCTATCATGTGTTGAGAATTATCAGCAAGCCAAGTCCTAGCGTCAAATCCTTCTCCCTCGCTAAAGTTCCCAGCCTGTAAATTGCCGCGAGAAAGACCTGAATTATCTTGGTCTCCGATCAAACCCTCTAGTGATTGACATATTGTTATTTCTTCGCAGTCTTGCTCCATAGTAAATGATTCAGTCCAAGGGGCATCTGCCCAAGCATCTATTATAGCCTGAGCAACCTCAGAAGCTGTCATATCGCTATTGATAAAAACAGGAACCGCTGGAAAATCCTCATCTGCACCCTCATACTCGCCGCTGTTATATGTGGGATATTCACTTAAATCTGGACTAGGAGCAGAATCGTTAGTCGGATCGTCATCAGAAAGCTCTTGATTACTACCCCAATCTTTAACAAAGAAAAAATAGTGAGCTAGGGTTGGGTCTAATTCGCTATCCATAGGATCGTCCGTACCGTTTTTATTTGATTTAGAGTCTCTAATACCAAAAAAGTCTCCATTATTTATTTCGCTAGCTGGGATCGCAATAAGTTTCGCACAAGCGTTTCCCGGTCTTGGATAACAAGTTTTCATAATCCAAAACTCCTGATTTCTACCCTCGCCCGGATTAGTTGCTATGTTGTCTAAAGAGTTGCCATGATATATTACTGTGGTTTTTTCTCTCCAAGCATCTTTACCATCTTCCAGACCCTCGTTTTGACAATAATCCAAATGACGATCCGGCTTTCTAGGCTGAAAACCTTCCCAGTCGTAAAAGCCTTCTTCGCTCTGTTCTGGGAAATCCGTAGGATTTGTGACATTAGACCTATCAGCGTTTCCAAGCCTGTCTATAGCAAGCCACCAAACTTGGGTATCTGTTTCGCACTCTTCTTCCGCTTCTTGAGTTTCAAAAGCGACCAAATCTACCCCACCACCGCCGCTACCAAGAGGAACCCATTCGTAGTTTATTCTCATAACAGTAAGATAAGAATTTTCTCCAGCAGTCATGCTAAAGCTTGGGTCTCTATTGTAACACTTAATGATTTCAGGGGGATCGTTATGGGCCAAAGCGTCGTCACCCTTCTGATCAGAAACCTTTCTTAAAACTTTGAGATTAAATGTGGTTGGTCGCATTGGACTTTCTGGAGACTCTATGTCTGTTTCTACTATTCCAGTAAGGGTCTCTAATCCACCAGACCAAATCTTTCTTTCCTTGTCCCACATGAGATTTACTGGGCCGGTCTTCCAAAGATTTCTGTTGTAGGCTAGATTATTATTGAAAAGTCTTATATCCTCAACAGTTCCGGGTACTGGATTGTTGGCAACATCAAAACCCCAGCCAGAAACCACCAAGGGTCCACGAAGTCCAGCGGGCCTAAATTCAGTAAAAGAATCAACTGTTTGATCTGTTGTGTAATCGTTGCCTTCATCTGCTGCGTAGTCTTCTAGCTCTATACCAGTCCTCAAATTCATGGTCTCTGGAGGAAGTCCATTCTTATCATGAACAACTATTTGAAAGTCGTCAGACATTGCCCTTATATACAGATCGGCTGGGTTTGGTTCTTCTTCTTCTTCGTCATGGTCGGAACCAACAATATTAAAAATTTCATTGTCTGCAAATACTGCATAGTTAAAGTAAGGATCTAAGTCGTTGCTTGTTGGCATTATAGATCCATTATTACCAGAAGAATCGTCCTCAGTATTCCTGTAATAATTAAATATACCTACAGAATTTTCTTCACCAGTAACAATTTCTTCATTTATTTCTGGATCTTGAATACTTGGCAAAACTTCATGCTGTGTTCTTTCTCTATTGCTAGAAAAGCCAACCCAAGTCTGCTCTTTACTCATTCCAAAATTAGTAGAGTATCGCGGACCTACACCAGCAGGATCAGTGAACACATTGTCGGGCAAGCTTGATGATGATATGCTTCCTATTTCCTGATGGTTATTACTAGGAGAAGAATCTGTATATGGTTCAAATCCGGCGTTTCCAGCAATAATCGCGGTTTGCGAATTAAGAGGACTGCTATTCATTGGAGAGTCTAAGATCTTTTCTTGTTTTTTGATTGTAGAATCTCTAGCAGCAGAAACGCTACCTCCGCGATTTTGCGCTGAGTTCATTTTATTGCGCCAAATTCTCGCGACTCTAGATTGATTATACTTTTGAAGCCTTCCAAAGTCAGGGGTCCAAGTATTAAACCTGTAAGATGTAGTCATGCCCCCAACGCCAACCTTAATAGATATATTCGTTACATATGGACCAGTGGCAAGAAGTCTATCTCCTATGTTGTATTCTGGAAACTCTGCAATTTCAATAGATCCGTTTTCTACCTCTTCCATCGTAGCTATGCCGGTATTGGCTTGAGCCTCTGCCGTCTCCGCCATAGTGTCTATGCTTCCAAAAGATTCTGGAACTAGCTGGCTATCAAAAACAAAGTCTAGTTTTCCGTTTAGATGATTTGAATTGTACCACGGACCCCAAGAATACCTTTTGCTTTGCTGGGGTATTCCAATAGCTAAAGGAGGAACAACCGCTGGAGCAAAAGCAACATTTGGGTAAAAAAGTTTTTTATTTCCGTTGTCATCTTCAACACTCATGGCAAGAAGATCTGCAAACGCAGGGTTCTCTTGCGCAAGAGAAAGACCATCAAAAGTATCATTCATATACAACAACATATTAAGAAAGCCATGATCTTTGGAATGAAAAAGATCAGTAGTTTCTACCTGCATTTCCGTGTCGGCTAAAACAAACGGGCTATAATCTACCGAACCCGGCCAATCTATCCACTCTATCCCCTGTTGAAAAGATGGTCCTTGGTAAGCAACACCCTGTACAACGGGAGAGTTTAACATCTCCCCTATTGCGCCTTCATTACTACTTCCTGCTGGATATACATTTAAAGGTTTCAATTTTCCCGTGGAATCGTAAAACTTTACATTAGAAAGTGGGGCGTCTTCCACCCAAGCAGAATCAGACAACTCCCAAGACGGAATTTGAGCTATGTCTTCTTTAAAAACTTTAAGATTATTTTCTATTCCGCCCGGTTCTTCTGGCAACTTGATTAAAAATTTTCTACCATAAAAATTAGTAGCACACTCTGAAACAGCCCGCCAAACCGGACCTTCTTCCCCACTAATTTCAACATAACCTAGAAACCTTTCAAACACGTTCGCAAGCTCGGCCCTGCTCAATGCCATTGGTCCTCGCGAACTTCTAGCAAATACGTTTGCCATGTTGTTTAAAATAACCCCACCCGGAAGTCCGCCAAGAGGCCCAGCAGGTTTTCCAAAGCCCAACGCTGCCGAAAATTCTCCAAAATTACCATCTCCACCTACGCTATATCCTTCATACGCTCCAGAATTAGGATCAAGAAGCCCCATCGTGTTTTTCCAAACAAACTCAGCAAACTTAAAACTAACCCAATTATCAAATCCGGCTCTAGCTTGTCTTAACTCCATAATCGTTGCTGTATACGCTCTAGGTCCAGAGCCAGCAAAAGGACTTTGATAATAACTGTTGACATATAGAGTTACTTCTCTATCAGAATCATAAGCCCCATCAGCAACGGTTTCAAAATCTCTAGCTAAAACATAAGTACCGTTATTGGTTTGGGCAAATACAGGAATTAGATCGGCCTCGCCAGCTAAGAAATATCTAGTGGCTGGACCGCCAAGAACTATTTTTTGAGTAGGTTCGTTTTGAAATTCTTTTCCAACGCTAGAATTAACTAGGTTTCCAGCCTCTCTAGCGTCTTCTACATATTGAGCTATCACACCCGGGTCTGGGGGAGAAGACTTGTCTATTAGTCTAACTTTTAACACAACGTTTTCTTGATCTACGAATGCCTCGCCTATGTCGTCACACTCATCGCTAGTTTCACCAGTTACTTCCCATATGTAATCTCGCTGCGTTAAATCGCAAATATCCGCCACTAGAGAATTCAGATCTATAGACGGAGAGCCAGAAACTCTATAATATTCTGGGACAACACTTATTAGCTCAGAAAGATCTAAAGAATATTCAGACTCTCCAAAAAACAATTTGTCTCCGTGTGGAGTTCCGCCCCTAGATATAACTTCAATAGTTTTTAGTAATTTTGTAGCATCGAAACCTTGAGGGTTAGTACCCGAATCCCCCCAAGTACCGAAACCAAAATCGTCAATAAGCGTATCATCAACAAGCCATGTGTCGTCACTATCATTTCCACTAAGCAAGCCTAGTGTATAATTTTCAAAATATCCCAAAGGATTCAAAACATTTCTTACTAACCCTTCTTGATAAGGAACCTGAGCGCCTGTCCACGGTTCAAATAGCGTGTCTCCGTAGAAGGCAGTACCTTCAAAAGCGTCTAGCACTATGTGTACACCATCCATAAAAGAAGAAGGTGAAGATAATGTTATATTGTACTTTCTTCCAGATGTAGATTCAGAATATGTCCACCTTTGAAGAATGCCACCAAAAAAGAAGCCTTTGTATCTAAAGTAACAAGCAGTACCAGCAGTGGGTATGTCTGTAATAAATCCGTTATCGGGATCGTCTACAACCGTAAAAGAACAGTTAGAAGTATCCCCGCCAAAACCAACATTACAATCTACAGAAACAACAAGCCCGTTAAAAAGGGTAGGGACAGATAAATCTGTTTCTGTTTTTTCAGGAACTAAAAAAGAAAATACTTCTGCAACCTCTCTGTAGTTCGGATCGAGAGGTGTAAAAGTTGCAGATATATCTGTTGATTCAAATATAGGGGTTCCTGCTCTAGGGAAAAATTCAAAAACGCCCGGAACCGGATCTCCCTGTCCTACGCTACCATCTACGGGACTTAAAGCTTCGTCGGGATACTCGTTTTGAGAATCTGTTATGTATGGGGTTTCTTCGCTTACAACCTCGCAGGCAGGAATAAACCTTCTCCCCTTGCTTGCTGCTCCTGACTTTTGAACCGTGTCCCATTGAATCACAGGAGCTATAGGATTTACGGTTACAGATATTTCTTTTGTTATTGGAGAAATATCGGTATTATATTTAGTACGAAAGGGTTGGTTAGTAGGCGTGAAGGTTACAGTAAGGATGTGAGTTCCTGCGTCAAGAACTTCTCCAATCTCAAAACTATAATCATAGTAACCCTGAACAACCGCATTGGGTGCAGGCGAAACAGAAACAAAAAGATCTTCAAAAGACTGATTTTCGTCTCGCTCTCTATGTAAATATTTAGCTTGCGCGGCCTGAAAGTCTGGACCCAAAGCCTCTCCATAATCCCATTCTAGACGAGGCAAAGTCCAATCAATAATGTCGTCAGGAGAACTTTGAGTTCCGACAACCTTAACAAGAAGCTTTGCGGTGGCACTGCTGGATATGTCGTATAGAGGGTCTCCGTCTGGATCTAAATAACTAGACAGTGCCGGTTGATTATTGACAGGGGTAGAAAAGGTAACGCTTACTTCTTGCTTGTCTCCGATAGGAAGAACATCTCCAGCAGAATGGCTAAATGTTTTGACTCCTTGGGCCTCTGTCTTTTCACCAGTAAAAGGATGAAAATAGTAAACCTTGCAAGCTTCTATATATGAACTGGGAATACCTTCGGGCAGCACTAATTCCAGTTCTTGATTTGGGCCGTACCATCTTCCGTGTTGACGCCTTAAATCGCCCTCAGAATTAGGATTCCACTCTATAAAAACATCTAAAATTTTTGTCATTTGTTTTTCCTTCCTATTACATCAAGCCTTCTGGCTCATATTCCCAAGACTCGTTGAGAGTGTAAACTCTTGTGTTCGGATTCCATTGCTCTGAAAAGTTTCTACAATAGCCACCATTCGGTCTGTATTGAGCAGAAACATCTTCTCCGTTAGGCTTTCCATATCCTGGCATCATTGTTATGTCAACACTTATTGTAAGTTTAGCGGTTTCTGTTGTTTGCATGTCTTGAATAATTGGGCCTTGAAGCCTTCCTATAATAGGAATAACCGCAATAACGTCAACGAAACCTGTTTGGTTTTGATAGTTTAGAGAAACCGACTCTGTGGCAGCGCCCTCTATAGTCACAGTTCTTGTGTCATAATTCCTGCTCAAAGACACCGTTCCTGCTGTCTTGCTATGCGTCAAAGAACTGCTAAGAGGAGAAGGGTTTAGGTTTTGAATACCGCCAGAATCTAAATAAGCTTGATTAGCTAAAGCAAAGACGGTATCTTCAAATATACTGTAAGCCGAAAGAGCGTTTTCATATTTGGTGGTAGCCTTAGAGTCTGAGTAGGCAGAGTCTATACCTTTAAAGGTAGCATTAACCGTAATTGATTCAAAAGGAGAGGTTGCCGAACTCTCAGAGCTTATTTCTATGTCATGGGTTGCAAAAAATGTTTCTTGAGATAAAACCCAAGTGTCTGTAACAGAATAACTTCCAGCCGCAACGTCGTGAGATATACTTCTTACGTGATTATATGCCCTGTAGGGAATGTCTGCATCTGGACCTAGATCAAAACCAAACTCAGAAGAACTACCGGGACTATTCATGTCAATAGGTAAAAATCTAGACCTAAAGAACTGATCGTCGCCCATCATGTCCTGAAACACTTCTACCGCAGGATCATAAACAAGTCTACTTTGAACCCATTGTGCTGCTTGCCTGAAAGCTTCTCCATCTTGCTCCAACTCTCCAGCGGTCGTAGAATATTTCTTTATTCCGGTTGCAGATACGGTGTGTGTAAGTGTGTACGTCTTTAAAATATTGTTCGTAGCTTCGTTGTCTTGTAGGTGCATCTCGCCTTCATTTTCAGAAAGCTCCCAATTTTCTTCGGCAGAAGCTAATCTATATGTGGCCTGCGTTACGCCTACATTTCCTAGATTGTCACCCTCAGAAATTTCTTCATAAGCCTCGAATACAAAAGAGAACTCTCTTGTTTGAACTCCTAGTTCTTCTTCTGTTTGCTCAGGAAGCTCTACGGACAAAAGCCTAGCGTCCCTAAAGTCTATCTCGTTATTGCCTCCTCCGTAGGGGGTTATAGTTAACCTTCCGGCATTCTGAGATGGAAACTGACTCCTTAAAAAGTGTAAAGCTATTATAGACTCGCCTTGTACTTTGTTTTGTCTTTCTCCAGCTTCTGTTATGTCCTGATTAGGTTCTTCACTTTTTATTAAAGCTGTTCCGCTTATATTTATTGTAAACTTAGAGCCTATGTAAGTACCTTCTCCTGTGGTGATGTTTTCTCTGCTTATAGAGTATTTTGGAAAAGGCCCAACGAAACCACCTTCAACATCCCCTTCATCTAAGGGACTATTAGCGCCAAACAGAGTCGGGTCAGAACCGCCTCCAATCAAAAGCTTTTTAGGGTTTTCTTCTATGTGCTGTTCAAAAATAATCATAAACTACTCCAAGTAACCTTTTATTACTGTACTTATTGTTTTAGCCGAAGGAGGAGAAATAAACATAGTAATATCTCCAGAATTAGGTATACCTCCACCATCTACAGTGATGGAAAAATTATTGTTTACTGTTTCAAAATTAGATATATAGACTGGGGCGCTGTCTGTTTTTGGAGACCTAATAAAGACATTGAAATCTTGGTTGTGTGTTTCTGTAGACTCTATGAATAAAGTTGAGGCAGCATAAGATCCTTCGTAAGTCGCAGAAGGGTTGTTTCCCGTCACTATTAAAGAGACGTTGGAATTTATACTTTCTCCACCGCTTTGCCCAATTGTAGAAGGGTCTACTTGTATATACAAAGGAGAAGCGCCAGAAGGCGTTGGAAGAATCTCTGGAACAGTCTGCATAAACAAAGTAGAATTGCTACTAACTCCAGACTTTATGGGGGCCTCTATTCGTAAAGGAGCGCCACCTTGATCGGAATCAGAATGTACAAAATTACTTCCAGAAGCGTATAACGAAAACAAAACATCAGACTTATCTTCACCGTCACCAACAGTCGTGTCGGTTTGCAGATATAAAGGAGCAATAGAATTATTTGCGCCGCCAGAAACAGAAAGCAGTGTAGATTCGCCGCTAGCGGGATAAGGACCAGCGGTGAACAAGTTACGACTACTTGTTTCAGGAACGGGGCCACTGGTAAAAGCGGCAGCTTCACCGCTACCAACAACTGGGCCAGAAGAGAATAAAGACCCAGTAGAGCTATGAGTCACAGGACCAGTTGCAAACAAAGACCTAATAGTGGTTTCTACCACTGGTCCTGATATAAAAGTTGGTATTCCTGAATTTAATACTGTCATTTTTAGCCTAGTGTTCTATCCTGGTATATTTTTTAAGTGTTCTGATATCAAGTCAGGAAGCGTTTTGCCAACTTCTGATTTAATAATTTCGCCAAGAGCGTTGCCAATCTCTTGGGCAATTCCGCCAGTATTGGCTATGTATATCATACCCTCTATGTTGTGAGTATGTGTTGCCTCGACTGTAAGTGGGGTTTTCATAGCTTCTGCAATTTTATCGTAGCTAGTGGCAAGTCTTGAGGCGGCACTGCTTATATTTGCTCCCACTATGTTAATTTGCTCATGAACAGCAACAAACTTTGTGTTAATTTTTATGAGACCTTGGATAGAAGCGTCGATTGTTGCTTGGTTCTCTGCTGCCTTAGTTAGTAATGGGGTAAAAGTTGTTTGTAATTGGTTGATAAGTGGGGCAATCCCCGCTCCTCCGCCTGCTGCTCCGCCTCCGCCTGCTGGTTTTGGTTGCGCTTTTTGTTCTGCGCCTGCCGCTTCTACGGGTACTATGAATCCTCTTTGCACAGCTTGTTGGAATGTAAAATTATCCCCAATTCTTTTGTAGTTTTTCTTAGGAATATGAGGCGCAGGCTTCCACTTACCTTTCTCTTTATCTGGCATTCCGCCTGCAAACAACCCCTGAACAGTTCCTGAATTAAGACTATTCATAAATGCTGTTCCGTATTTATCTACAGAAGATTTCCTAATCACAAACTCGCCCGGAGTTAACATTGCGGGAACGGTATCTGTTCCCATTCCCATGCCAGTTTGGGCAGCACTACTTGGAACGGTTCCTCCTGTGGCAAATTTAGGATAATCATTAAATGCCATCTCCATATTATTAGCATGACCTTTATATCTGTTTTTCGCTAAAATGTAGGCGGGATTACCAATAAGCTCGTTTGGATTTCCGTCGCTTGTGTCATATTCAAAATGCTTCTTGTTTAGGGATTGATCTAACATATGGAAATATACAGAATCATCCTTTTTTGAAAACCCATTATACACACCATAATAACGATTTATCCAATCGGCATAACCTCTTGGCGCACCGAAGCGGTCCTTATTTTTGGTTGAGAAATAATCATCGTAAAAACCTTTCATATAAGGCTGTTCACCGCTCCAGCGTTTTATATCTTTTATTTGACGAGAGCTAAATGCCCCAGAAGAAACACTTTTTTCTTGTCCAAGTATGGCCCCTTGTACAAATCGCGCAATATCGTTTGCTTTGTTCGCGCCACCACTAATATTAATACTACCGTCAATAAGACCCCTTATGTTTTCTCTTAAATAATCTTCAATACCGTTTAGGTCGGTAATGTCCGTGATTGTTTTGTAAGACTTTTTTTGGTTCGTGCTATTTACTGGTTTTCCTATTAAATCAAACATTGGAAATTGCTTATTTTTATAAGCGCTAACAATAAAATTTGTATCAAATCCAGAAACCTTTAGAGGTTCTGCCAAGCCGCCGTCCATCACTTTCTGCCGAAGTAAATCAGCATAATTGTGCAACATCTTTCCGGGAGGAGTACTAGTGTCTAATAAATTGTTCCTATTATATATGCTTTGTTTATCTGCTAGTTTTTGTTTGTCGCTTTGCTGTTTCTCGAATTCTAAACGGCTTTTATTTCTTTTAGCGTACTCCTCTGCCAGTTCAAGCTCGCGCTTTGCTGTCTCTTGATCTCTTTCCGCTTTCTTTTTGTCCAAGTGCTGCTGAAAATAAAGTTGAGCGATACTATTTTTAAGGGTAATATCGTCGTGAGCCACCTTAACTCTACGAAGAAGCTCTTCGTTAGGGTTGGCATTTAAGTCTTTAGTGAAGTAATCATAATTACGCATATACTGTCCTGACGCTTGTTTTCCAGTAGCCTTTGGTCTGGCTGCAAGGTCAGGATTTTCCTCATCAAAAATAGCCCTTTCGATCCGCTGTTGAGCCATCTTTTTTGCTTCTGCCATCGTCTCTGATAAGCCAGGAATAGCCTCTTTAAAAGAGGATATGCCGGTTTGGTCTATTAAATCTCCGCCACTGCTTGACGGAATTCTTAGATTGGCAAGATCTTCAAAATTCTTTATGATGCTGGTTGTGTTATCGTAATCATTATAAGCGTTTTTGATAAGACTTTCTGCCGTTCGGACATATCGTATAGCGCCCCTACCGACACTACCTTCCTCGTATCCCTCATACATTGTTTTAGCAAGAGCAGGGAAAAAGTCTTTGATTATTGGGGCCATTTCGTTTGCAGCCCTAAAAGAAGAAACTCCTAATTCAGAAGATTTTGTTGCCGCTTTTGAAAGAAGCGGCTTGACGTATTCGGGAACAGTCTTGCTTAAATTAAGAGCTTTTACAAAAGCATTTCCCAAAACGGATTTTTTATTAACGGCTTTTTGTGCGGCTAATACTCCGGTTTTATGCGGAGCGCCAGCTTTTATAGCCTTCATATATGCTTGATAGGCGGGATCACGCGCTAGTTTAGAACTCTGAGACTCAAAGAATTGAGGAACTCCTCCCATGCTTCCCAATTTATCGCTATTTAAGAACGAAATAGGACTGAATCTACTTGGAGCCTGTTTAGAGGCTGTGCCAAGCGTAGTTTTAGCTATGCTTTCCATCGCCTTATCTGATCTCGGAACCTGTAAGCTCGGAGTACGAATTCCCGCAACATCCTCCCCTTGTGAGAACATCATTCTTTTTCGCATTGCCTGAGTTTTAGGATCTACAGGCTTAGGCTTAGGTAACTTATAGGGTTTAGCCAATGGACTTAAAGGCTGCTGACTCCTGACAAACTCTGCGGCAGCGTTTGTACCCCTAGCACGGGCGGTATCGAGGTAATTAAAATGATACGCCACAGCTTCGGCGTCAGATATAAATGCTCCGGTCGCCTCATCTGCAAATCTACTAAGAGGTCTGTCTCTACCGGCAAATTGCAGGTTCTTCACACCTGCGCCCTCCTCGCCAAATGCTGACAAAGACGCCCTTCTGGTCATAAAAGGAACGTTTTCGAGATTTTTGGTGGCAGGATTCAAAGGACCAAGCGGTTGCAGATACCGCGAAGTAGCCTTTATGTTTTTGCTTGTTACCCACGGGTTTATTGCAGTAGGAGGAGCCGCTTTTGCCGCTGCTCTCTGTGACGATTTGAAAGCCGTTTTTGCCACTGCTCCCTGTGACGATTTGATAGCCATTTTTCTTATGGCGTTTATAGAACTTCCGCCGCCGAGTGCAAACCCTGTACCTACTGCCAGTTTTTTCCTAAGTGGGTCTTCTGCACTATCTAGCGCTCCAAGACCCGCAGCGTCAAGACTAGCATACGCCGCGCCTGCGGCAGCAGTGGTAAATCCAGTAAAGTCAACAAATCCAACAGTATCTACAAACTCATTCATAAGATGCCGAAGAGCGTCACCATATATCTGTGCGTTTGTACCCTGAAAACCTTCTCTGTTTTTAGCCGATAACAACCTTCTTATATTGCCCATACCTCCAAGAACGCCAGGATTTCCGCTTCTTCGGAACGATTCAAGATATTTATCAATTTTAGCAATGTCTTGTCGGCTACCGCTGGACTTGCTTATCATAAATTCACGCATACCTTCTAGCATAGACCCTTGAGGGTCAAACCCAGAACCTTTGACGCTATCCACAAAAGCGCCATCATATGCGTATAATACTCCCCCTCTTCTTAAACCCTTGGGAGTAGAAGATTTTCCGCTATTTATGCGACTAAGCGTGTCTACGCCAATCCTGTCCACAGCAGGCTTACTCATAACAAACTCGCCCGGAGTCAACATGGCCGGAACTGTGTCTGTTCCTTTAGGCTTAAATATAGATCCTCCGTCTTGACGATAAACAACTCCGCCTTTAGATCTTTGAATTGGAACTCCAGCATTATTTGGCCCAGCCATATTATCTGCAAGACGGTCTATGACCTGTGCTAGCTTTTGGTTAGATTTAATTAGTCTTTCTTCACTAGTCATTGTGTTTGCTAACGCCTGCTTAAATATAGGCGGTATAAAGCGATCACGCATAACATCTCTAGCGATAAGAGCGTCTGCAAGCTCTTTTCCGCTTTTTCCTGTTGCTCCAATTTTTATCTCATCGCCCAAGCTTCTAAGGAAAGAAACTATTTGTTGTTGCTGTTCTGGTTTAAACCCTTGCAAGGTTCCCATTGCGATAGCCCTTTCAGACATAGCTCCGCTTCTAGCTAAGTTTCTTCTTCCCTCCAAGCCTCCAGTTACAGCCCCCTCAAGAACTCCCAAAAGTGTTTGTCTTTTAGACCTTTCTATATCTATAAGCTTAGAATTCTTTTCCATTTTTTCAAAAGCGAAATCTACTAAAGTAGTACTAGTGGAAAGTCTTTCAAGCTCTTTATTAACACCCTTTAAAGCGTTTTGCATACGATTAATTTCTGCCATCGCCTGACCCTGCTGCGTTCGGTCAGTAGTAGACTGTAAATTTAATGTCTGTGTTCTGATTCTACTTTTCAAACTATCAGCAAGAGACTTCAAGGCTTTTGAGTTTCCTGCTAATTCTGGATTAACTCTTCTGGCTCTTAGACTCTCTCTAGCTAGCTGTGTTTCTATTTTAAATTTAGAAGCGGCAGGCGAAGAATCCGGTAAGTCAAAATTCATATTTTCAGAAAGAATTTTTGTCGATCTAGCCCTGATCTCATCTGCAATTTTTTGTCGCTCTGCCGATTTTTGCGCAATTTCTATTTGTTCTTCTTGTGCAGCGTTTAATCTCTGCAATTGTTTTTGATATAGTTGTATATATGCCTCATTACTTCTAGAAGCCTCTTCAAGTATTTTTAAAGCCTCGTTTGCCTCTGACGCATAGTTAGAAAATATTCTATTGAATTCTTGAGGCGTTATTTTTACACCCTCTTTAAGCTCTTTAACAACATTTTTAAAATTATCAGTACCCTCTTCAAAACCAGAACGGATTAAAAGGTTTTTTATGGCCTTATCAGAGTCTATACCTTTAAACGTTTGACCAAGAAGCGCTCGTCTAGCCGCCCTAATAGAAAACTCTCTAGAAGTAACCTTTTCTCCAGCCTCAAAAGCCTTATTTCTAAGTGTAGGGTCTGTTACAGAAGAAACTATTTCAGATACTTCTCTCTTAAACCTTTCAGGATTGGCTATTTTTGTAATGTCTGACTCTGTTAATTTTACAGTCGTTCCGGTGACGATATCGCCTCTTTCCGAAGCGCTTAAAGCGTCTAATGTTGAAGAGCGCTTTTGTATTGATCTAGTAGCGTCTTGGAATTGAGATATTGTTTTTTCTATAGCTATTATAGAATTTGCAAATTCTATTTGAGCGTCGGTAGACCTTTTTATAGCCGCCACTTCTGCCTCTCTAACACTCCTAGCAACAGCTTCACCCTCTGCGAGGTTTTTCAATGATCTCCTGTTGGCTTCTTCTTCTTTTTGTAATTGTTTATTTAAACCATCTTGAAACTTTTCGTAGTCTTTTATAAGGTCGCTGCTAGGGTCTTCTTTTTTTAGTTTTTCAATCTCAACTTGGTTGCTAAGTTTTTGTAATTCTATAGATTGCCGTTTTGCCCTAGATTCATCATTTATTAAATCTACGGTTTGCTTTAAGGCTTTTCCGTAAAGAGTTACTGGGTTTTGAGATCCAGTTATTATTCCAGATATTTGACTATCAGACAAACCTCCAGAACCACCATCTTTAAGAGCTTCTTCTCTAGCAATAGCTAAAGTTTTTCTACTTTCCGCCAAATCTTTTCCTATTTGATCTATGGCTGTAACTAAATTTTTTGCAGATCTTTCTAAGATAATCTTGTCTGACTCGCTAAAGCCCTCTCCGATCTCAGATTCTCCAGAAGTCAAGTCATCAAAAGTCACGCCGCTACTACTTTTGCTAAAAAACTCTTTTAAGTTAGCAAAACTTTCATCTGCGGCAGTAGACGCCCCAGATCCAGCGCTCATAGCAGAAACCCTTCTTGAAGCTCTTTGGAAAGGAGTTAAGAAATCCAAACTTGATATTTCTTCAAACTTGTTTTTTAGTGCTAAAGAAGAATTTGTTAAATTTTCATACGTTGTATAAACTTCTCTTAAAGACTCTACTTGTCTTTCTGTCTCAGCGTTAGCAGCCTCTTGAGCGTCTTTATAAAGCAAAAGACCAACCCCCATACCAGCCAAAGCTCCAACAACGGTTCCTACAACGGGTACAACGCTGCCAAGACTAGCCCCAAGAGCAACAGCCGTTGCTATTCCGGCTCCAGCGGCAACGCCACCAGCAATACCACCAACGCCAGCGATAGAAGCTTTAGAACCAGAAATATTAGCTTCATTAAGCTGTCTTATCTGCGTCTCTCTTTTAGCTATGGCAGAACCTCCAGAACCTTCTTCAAAAGCCTGTTCCATCTTTTCAGCCGATTCTCCAGCTTCGTCAGCAAGAGCTTTAGCTTTGAATTGTAAGTATTTAAAAGCTCCCACAACTGCAACAACTGCAACAACGGCCAGCGCTAGTGGAGCAAGTATAGCTTTAAAACCGGCAGCAATACCAGAAAATAATCCTTTAAATAGCCCAGCACCACCACCAGCAGCGCCCGCCGCGCCCGAAGCGGCGCTAGAGGCGGCGTCAGATCCAGCTTTCAACTTCTCAGAAGCTATACCAGCCTTGTTTGCGGCAATCTTTTCGTATTCAGAAGCAGCGGCGGCCTCGTTTGCCGTAGTTTCCATCGCTTCCGAGGCGGCTTGTATCTGCATAGCTCTTTTATTTATAGCAGACTGTATAGCCATAGTGTATAAAGAAACTCCTACGTCTGCTATGGTTCCAACTATACCTATAGCGGTTGTTCCCAGTCCTATAATCTGAGTCATTGCTTTTTCTGTAGCGCCTGACAAGCCCATAAACTGAGTAGCGACAGAAGAAACAGTACCAGCCAAGAATACAAAACTTTGAGCAGAACTAGCAAGACCCTGCACCTTTTGTGCGCTGTCTAGTCTCGCTTGAGATTGCTTGTTTGCTCCTTCTAAAGAAGATTTTTGTTTTTCTAATCTTCGCTGCTGTTCTTCTTTTGTTTCGTTGAGATCTTGTGTAGTTTTAATGGACTCAGATTCTACATTCAGAAGTTTTCCATATTTATTCCTAACTAAATCTCTAGCTCTTTTTAAAGCTTCGGAAGCAGACGTGTCTTTTTCTCCCGCTCTAATCGCTTTATAAACTTCCTTTTCTTCTTTTTCTGCCGCCCTCTCTACCATAGCCCTAGCTTCTGTCAAGTTTGAAATAGCGCTTATTTCGCCATTCAAAGCCCTAACGACAGTGTCCATAGCCGCAGCAAGCGCTGGACTTACAACATTCATTGAAGAGTAGTTTTGCACATCCGAAGCGGCTTGATTACCCGGCGCTCTAGCGCCTCTTCCAGAAGTTCCATTAGCAAATCTCTGAACAACTCCACCAGCGGCATAACCCTGAACACCCTGCTTGTTCATTCTATTTAGATTAGAGTAACCTATCTTCTTAGCGGATTCTGCGCTAAAAACAAATTCACCCGGAGTTAGAAGGGCAGGAACAGTATCAGAAGGAGCCGCACCACCTTTAGCAAATTTATTTTTAGAAAGATCATTTTTAACCTTAGCCCTAATACTCTTTAAGGCAGAAGACGAAGAAGATACTTTAGCGTCAGTTTTTACATTCTGTAGAGCCTTGCCGTCTGCGCCAAATATACCTGCGGCGTCTTTTAATCCACTCGGAAAGTCAAATATTCTGTTGTCGTCTGCATCGTCGGCAATTCCACCACCAACAACTCTAGCAAGACCAGCCTCGTATAAAGAACCAGTGATAGCTGGCAGGTTTGGAATGTTGTCGCTTTTTTGGGCCTTTGCACCTATAGAATTAGCAAAAAGAGAAGCAATACTTTGTACCGCTTTTTTAGCTTGAGGAACTACATAATCGTCTTTTATCTTTTTCGCGTCGGAAGCATCCACATATGCAGTCTTAAAGTCATAAAGAATCTTTTTACCATCAACATCTACACTTCTTTCTCCAGATGTTGAAGATGTAACCTTTTCTAAGAAGGCAGCGCCATAGGTCAATTTAGAATCCGTAGCGCCTTTTCTTTTTCTGGCGATTCCTTCTGCCTTTCTTTTTGCTGCTTGATTTTCTGCGGCGGTTCCGCCGAAGAAGGCATCGACAGCACTTTTACCAAAACCTTTGGTAAGTTTTGGTCTTGATAATCCAGCGGCAACAGCCTGTTCTAAAGTGTACTTTTTAGTAGCGGTAGTAGTTCCTAATATCTTTCCGCCGGAACTAGCAACAGTGCCAGCGGGAGCTTCAATAGTTTTTCCAGAAGGGTTAGCCATACTAGGTCTAAGTACAGATATCCCACTCTTTAAGCCTTGAAAAATTTTAAGTATTTCATTTGACTGATTTTCGTCTGCCGCGAACATAGAAGCCTTCAAGGAGCCTTCGCTTCGCTTGTCGCCCATCGACCTTACGGATTCTGGATTAGCAATTCTTTTTTCTCTTCTACTTATTAATAACTCTTGCTCAGGAATAATTGCAGTTATTTCTTTAGCTTCACGAATAAGGTCTACAGTGGCTTGAGAAAGATTAACATCTTTACCGCCGACTTTGGTTGTTTTTTTTGTGTTTTGCGCCCCACTAAGCACAATAAAATCATCATATTCATCAAGATGAGCCATAGACTTTAGAAAGTTGTCACCATACATCTCTTTTGCGTAGGTGGTTTTTCCGCTACCTGCTGGCCCCCATATAAGCCTCTTTATTTTTTTACTATCTGTTATCGCCTTTCTCATGGCAGCGGCTTGCGCCTTATCTTCTATCATGTCTGAATCGAAAATACCAACCTTGCCACCGACTTGAAATTTCTTAAATAACTTTTCTTTTTCTGCCGTAACAGCCCTAACGTTTTCAACCTTTGAAGCCTGTAAAATGTTCTCCATATTGTCGTCTAAGAAGGTTATCTGACCGTATCTTTTAGCTAGATTTTCTAGTACTTTTTGTTTCTTAGACGCCGTAGAAAGCTTTCTGGTGGTTCCCGGTCTTTTTCCCGGTTCTCTTTCGTTTGGAAAGGCTTTTCCTACGCCCATTATGCTTTTTGTAGCTATTCCATTTTTAGCCATGAAAGAAGCTATAGCGCCTCTTATGGCTTTACTTCCACTTCTTGCTGTAAGAACGTGAACATCGTCTCCTTGAGCCGCCCTTCTTTTTGCAAGAGAAGCATATCTAGTAGCCGAAGCACTTTCTATAAAATCAGGATTTGAGAAATCTTTAAAGCTTTTCGCTTCTGTAGTAGCAAGCGTATCATCAAAGTCAAATATATAAGCATTCTTTTTTGGAGAACCCCCATTGGCAAATCTTTGAACAAAACCACCCAGAGCGAGCCTACTCAACCTTCCGCCTTCTCTTGATTGCTTGCGAAGTCTTATTTGGCCGGTTTTTCTGTTTCTATACAGGGCATCTTTCTTTGACGAATCAAACATAAGGTCAAAATTGTCTTCTAGTCGCCTTCTAGCTGATTCATCAACGCTTGTTGTGATAACATTCTTTAGCTCATTAAGTTCGTCGTCTCTATCAACAGCCAACATATCAGAAAATTTTCCATCAGAGCCTCGCCATTTCAGATCTTTATGATAACTACCGGCTTTTTTGTTAATGATTGAAGGTATGGCTTTGACTATGGAAGATCTTAAATGGTTAGGATCGTCTAACCTGCCAAGATCTCCAAAAACCCTATCGTCCTGTAGCGCATTAACAAAGCCGGTTTGAAGAACTAAGCCTTTATCTCCTCGTTTTAAAGCCTGATTAAAGTCTCTTGGAATTTTTAGTTTGACCCTCTGTTTTGCCTCTAAGTTGATTTCTTTCTTTAACGCTTGAACGTCTTCTTCCGCCATATTTTTTATTTGTTGTGGATCAATACCTCTTTCCGATAGGGTGCGCTTTAATTTAGTCGCCCTGTATTGAAAACTTTTAACCTTATCTTTTGCGTAATTTCCTAGATAGCTCGCAAGTCGTTCTTTATCGAACGGAATCTGTTCGCCAAAATGCGCTCCTTCCAACCTTCCTGAACCAGAAGCTATATATTTTTTTGCTCGCGTTTTAACTTTACCCTGATCTTTATTTATGCCTGTGCCGGTATTGCCGCCGTTGAATCTGTTATTGTTCATTTGTTGTAGCTGGTCAACGCCAAGCTTCTTTACGCTACTCTTTCTAATTACAAACTCTCCCGGAGTAAGCATGGCTGGAACCGTGTCTCTGTTTCCTGTTCCCGGAACTACTCCCCCAGAGTTAAACTTAGAAACGTTCTGAGGTATGTTTGCCCTACTTCCTCCAATGTTAAATATACCGCCAATTGCAGGAGCTAGGTTTTTACCCAGCTTGGCAAACCCTAGCCCAGCTATAAGAGGTAAAAGAGGCTCTAAGGCGTCTGCTATTTTTATGAATGACTCTGCAAGCTTCAAAGCTCCTGTGATAACTGTATTGAACGTGCTGCTGTCGGCAAATTTACGAATAAGCGCATCAAACTGCTCTCTAACCCTTTGTATCTGAACCCCTAGTCCCTGTTGTGCCTTTATAGCGTCTTTACTAACAGATCCACTAGCGCCCTGAGCAACATTAAGAGCATTCTGAGCGGTGGTAAATTGTTGAATAAGCGGAATAACCTTACCAACCTGTCTAAATCCACCAAGCTCTTCTACTATTTGACTGAAAGTACCGCTTCTAGGATCTAATCCTGATAAACCTTTAGAAAGTCTTTCTACGGCTTTAAAAGCTCCTACAAAATTTCCCTCGCTGTCAGAAAGCTGTATGTTTAATTTTTTTAGAGAGTCTATTGTATCCGTTCTTTGAATCCTAGTAAAAATAGTACGAAGACCAGTAGCGATGGTTTCTGCGCTTTCTCTGGTTGTAGACCTAACGCTAGTAAACAAAGCTATCAATTCGTTTACGCTACCGCCAGCAGCAGAGAATACACCACCAACCCTTCGGATTGCTGTAATAAGGTCTCCAGACTCAACAGCAAAACTTTTAGAAACAGAGTTTACAGCATCCAGCGTCTGTTCCAAGAACTTAATATTGCCACCAGCCTTTTGAGCCTCGGAGGTGAACTGTCTTAAAACGGCAATAGCGCCTTCTGTGGTGTCTTGAATGTTTTCAAACGTAGAACCTAAGCTAGTTTTCGCTAGAATGTCTAGAGCTTTCCTAGTGTCGTTTGCGGAAAAACCAGCCTGAGCCAATATTTTAGAAACAGACAAAAGATCGCTAGATGAAGCGCCCAAGGTGGTTGAAAGTCTAGTGACCTCCTTTGTTAGTCCTTGTAGGTTTGAGACGCTTTTTCCGGTGACTTGAGAGATTTTAATTACTTCTCTCTCAAACTCTATGGCAGCCTTTGTGGAATTCTTAAAAGAATTAGCCAAAGCTAACAAACTACCTGTAGCCAAAGTGATAACGCTAAACCGCCTAGCGGACTCTTGAAGAGTTCTATTTAACTCGCTAACGTTTTTAGTATTTTGCTTTACAGACCTGTTAAAGTTCTGCATTTCCCTATTGGCGCTGTTAATGTCTTTGATATTTTTAACTTTAACATCTATGTTTACATCTTTTAGCTGTCTGCGAATATCGTTTATTACAGCGGAAGTGTTTTTGGGTGCTTGTAAATTAAGCTGTGCCGTTAAGTCAAATTGCTGCGCCATCTTTTCTCCAGTCTAAAAAAATAGGGGGGCGAACCCCCCGTTACCCACTAATAATTATACACATTATGTGGCTGTAGTGTCTTTTTTTGTGGCTTTAGTTTTTTTAGTTTTTGGCGTCGGCTTCTTATCCTTTTCTTTAAGAATAGGATTGTCGGAATCATCCAAAAACGGCTTTCTTTCGGCAAGTGAAGCCTTTACCCACTCTCCATCAACTTCCGCCACTTCCTCACCGTCTTTGTTTACGAAGTAGGAATTTTCTCTATTCTTATAATCTTCATCGTTCTTATAAGCAATAAATCTGCCATCTTCGTTTGTGAGTCTTCCCTCAGAGTCGATAGTGTGTCCGTCTTCGTTTACATATTGAAGCTCTTCATTGACAAAATCAAACTCTTTAAGAAACTTGTTTTCTTCTAGATTGTTTTCATAGTTGGGATCTAGTCCGTAAAGTAGATTTCCAAGCTTCTCTGCCGCAGCGACAACCCAAGGCTGAGACGACTGTGCGTCATAATCCTTTTCATTTTGAAAATATCTAGTATTACTATCTGGGTTAAAGGCGCACAACCTAACCAATGCAGCAAAACGGGCATTGTCTGCTTGACCTTCTGCGGAAGCGGCGTCTAGCGAATTTCTTTCAGAGATAAGATCTCTAAACTCTACCCTTTTATCTTTTAGCTGAATAGCTATTTCTTTAGCTTCTGAAAGACGAATTCCTCCACCCTTTAGAGCGTCCTCCATAGAAGAAATTTCTTCCATCTTTCTTTCGTATTCATTCTGCTTATCCTCATCCCACAATCCTTGTTTAGTCATGTAGTCTGTAAGTTTTTGCCTAAGAAGCGCGCCACTATCCAAAGCTTCTCTAAAAGCCTTGTTGTAAGCAATCTGGGAATCTTTAAACTCAGAGGCTCCCGGTGTCTTTACCAAAACTTTTACTTCGTTACCTTCGTTGTCCAGTCCGGTCACTATGTTATCGTTTTTATCCGTCATTTTTTTCTCCTAAGTCATTAACAGGTAATTTAATATAAAACTTTTTTCTTTCTATTGTATACTTAACAAAATCAGATTCCAAAGAGTCAATCTGAGAATTTCCTCTGTCTAGTATTCTAGACCTTGCTTTCTCATATATGTTTTTCATATATTTTTGCTCTTCTGTTATATCTTTTTCTTCTTGCTCAAACCCCCACAAAAAACCAAAAAAGTCTTCAAGTATGGATAAAGACCCTATCATTGTTGTTTGAATTCTTTTTCTAGTCTTTTGGTAAAGCTCGTTGTGAGCTACCTCTTTGTATCTTTCTTCTCTAGCCCTTTTGTAATCCAAAGAATTTTTTAGTATTTTATCTTTATAATCATCCATTCTATCTTCCTTTTACCTTTTGGATTGCGGCTTGTCTAGCCTGTGTAGTTATGTTCTGCCTTACGTCGGTAAGATCTGTCAATTTTACAGAACCCTCTTTTTCTATCTGAGCATTTCTGTTTTTTATTATGTTTTGGGCATGGCTAGTGTTCATTTCGTTGATATTTCTGGCTGCTTCTGGTGAATCGGCCATGATGAACACCTCTTGAGAGTTTGCAATCTTAGAATTACTAAGCATAGACTCTACTTCTCTTTTCTTCTTTTCTCCTTCATGCTTTCTTTTTTGTACAATAAACCATCCGTCCAAGCAGTCGTCGTCTTCTATTACTTTTTCATTGGGCCTTTCTGGATTTTCGTTTACGCTATCATACATTGATGCAAAGCTACATAGGGCAGATTGATCTCTTGTTAGACTGCAAGCATTTTCTCCAAATAAACTTGAACCTCTTTTTGAAAGACTCCACATGCCTCTAAATATGTCGCTTCTAGCAACCCTTCTAAACTGAGTAGAGGTAATCATAGACTCGTTATAAAAAGACAAAACAGAGTAAAGTGAGCATTTGTTTAAGTCGTATTGATTTCCTTCTGACGTTTTTACGGTCTTGGAAAGAATCCAAATAGACCTAGCAAACTCTGCCGTTCCTTCGCAAGAAATGTGGTCTAATTGTTTTATTTTGTTTTTAAGTCGCTGTTGAGTTCTTTCCATATATCTGAGGTTTGCTTTAATTCCAGAAAGCTTTTTAGGGTTTATATAGTTTTGAAAAGCTTCAACTTTTAGATCTTCTATTTGCGGTGTGATCTTCTCTGCATTTCTGTCATCTAAAGGAGACCACATCTCATTTTCAAAAAGAACTTCTTTCAACTCTTTTTTAATAAAAACTCCATTTAGATATGACTGCTTGTAGCACTTTTCATATATCTCAAAAGATTCTTCAACTATTTCTGGAGTTGGTTCATGTATATACAGAACGGGGTCTAGCTGCGGAAAGCGCAGCCGACCCCGTATTATTCTATAAAGTACCTGATTGATCTTAGCTTCTTCCATCCTAATTCCAATTAACGAACAATCTTACTACAGGCTACCACCGTTCACCGTCATGGTGTTGAAGTTACTGTATGAGTAGGTGATGTTAGCGTTTCCACCACCCGTGTCTCCTCCAGAATAGCTAACGCTTGAAAGCTTATTCTTGTTACCCAAGTCAATAACGGTTCCCGCTGTATCCATGACAATAATGGCTTGATTTGAAAGGTTTGGAGCGTCTCCAGAAACGTTAATCAAATCACCCTTGGTGGCAATAACCTCGAAATCGCAACTAACTTCAACTGGGAAGCTAGCGTATCTGTGGTAAGGTCCAAACCTACCCAATTCTTGAATCTGCTCTTGACCAAAGTCAGTAGAAACAGAAATACTTTGAATGTGGAAGTTTCCACCTATTCCAACGGGGTCGTTTCCACCCTGACTCTTGACCTCTGCTGGAAGTCCTCCAGCGGAATCCATAGCCTCGATGTCTACATCAACCCTTCGCACGACACCAGACTTAGGAGCATCATCACCGTCGATAGGTGCGCCTCCTGTACCGAGAAGATCGCTCGTAGCTCCCCATATAGCGGTTGGGCTAGTAGCAATTACTCCAGCAGTGGTGCTGTTCCAGAATCTGTCGTTTCCTACACATGTAACGCTTTCAGTAGCGCTTCCATCAACGCTGTAGTTGTAGCTCACAGAGCTAACGTACATTCCAGAGTTGTAGCAAACGTTTCTTGGAACACCAGTAGCTTGACTTACACCGTCGTCAAAAATAGCAACATGAACATCACATCTAGACTTAGAAGCCGCAACCAAGTCGGTTTTACAAGCCCCAGAAGTTGTGAGATCGTAGATAAGCTTGTATCCGTCGATGACCTTTTCCATAGTCACCTCAAGATCAGAAACATCCTCAATGTTCTCATAAATCTCGATTTGACCAAGCTCGAAAACCTGATCTAGCGAGAAGGTACTGCTCATACCTACGCTCTGCATACCGTGAACGATATGATTGTTTGTCAAAGTGGCTGTTCCCCTTGGGGCGATAGCAACCGCTTGACAAGCATAGAATACTCTTTGGTTTAATGACATGATTATCTCCTAAAAATCTCTGGTAAAGATCTAAAATGTAATACACAAAATATGGACTATATGGCTTTTACTTGGGTAGAACAGCGAACAGCGCCTATATAAAGGTCGGGGGAAAGCTGAACTATTTCCTGCGATCTAGAATTATTGATCCAACACCTTCTGTAGAAAAAATTATCTATTAAATTTGGATAAAGTCCGCTAGGTATGGCGTTTTCTCTAAGTTCGTTCCTGTAATTAAATGGTGAAACTCCAGATATGGCGACTTCTGTAGGGTTGTAAAGATGTATCGTTCTGTCATTTTGATACAAAACAGTATCAATCAGATTCGCGCACTCCCAGTGATTCTCTGTAATAACGTGAAAAACGATGTCATTATTTACCCACTGACCACCGCCAAGCTGATAACCTTCTAGTTTTTTGGCAGGTATTACTTCTACTGCTAAACAGGGTAATTGTATTCTTGTCTGTCCTAGAGACGCCCATCCCCCAGAAGCAGAGACTTGAAAATCTTCTTCATTTCTAAACGAAGACTGTTGTATTTTTCTAAACCAAGAAACCCCCTCTGCGGGTATCACATCTACCCACTTATGGCTATATTCAAGCTTGACTTCGCTAGATGTGGATATTGCTGAGTCAAAAACAACTTTTCCATTAGTGTAATCTATATAGTAGGGATTAGTTGTATTATCTGTAGATAAAAAGCTATCGTCTACAAAAATTCCAGATATTGATATTGGCTGTTCTGTCGTTCCGTCTACACCGCTTTCCCAAACCCAGTTTTTTCTATAAGCTTCCCACACAGATCCATTAGAATAATTTGGGTCTTGTACGGGCCTGAGTATATGTCTATCTCCACCATAAATTCCAGACTGTGGTATTGATATGTTGTAAAAAGACCCCCTATCTAGGAGTCCCCAGTCATAAAAAGATATAAAGTTATCCAATAAAATATTGGAAAGTGTTGCGTCTTGGGCATTTGCAAGATTAGAAAGTTTGGTGTGCGGTCCTCCAACCATTAGCTTAATCCTCCGATTATTGCCGTTACGAAACTAGGGTAAGCTCTGTCTATTGCTCTAGTGACAAAATTATCTTCTATAACCCCAGAGAAAAACGGATCGACTCTAAACGGACTAGCGTTTTTTGACATATACCCACCGTCTGATCTTCCTCTTCCTTGCTGATAAACAACTCCAAAATCTGCAACCAGTACGGTATCTCCTGCCGTCAAAAGCCAAGACAGCCAAGGAAGCTTTCCTCCACCCTCTATTTCCTGATTGCTAATATTTAGCGAAAGAAGGTTGCTGTATGTGGAAGGCTGTATGTATAAAGAAATACCACCCTTTATTTTTGATCCCGTGGATCTTACAGGATTTATTCCCAGCCTTATTGTAGAAACAACAGAAGACACTATTTCATCAGAAGGATCATCAGTAAGTCCAAAGTCAACCTTTAATTCGCCAGAAGACAAAGAAACTATTTCTGGAGAAGCAACTAGAGAAGATGTTAGGGCAATCTTTATGTTTTCTCTGATTGCTCTTTTCTTCTTTTTGAGTCTACTCTCAGCCTGACCCGCGATAATCTTATTTATCGTTTTGGTGATGGCCTTATTTGAGTCTAGTATTTTCATTAAGAATTTGCCCTGTTCCAAAAAGTAACTACATACTTTGTTTCATTTTGCTTAAAACCCTGCGGATAAGAAGGTCCAGACTTTTCAAACTTAGCATTATCATACTTTTCTATGCCGTCATATACTGGCAATAAATACTTAGCTTTATTTATTTTGTCTAAATCTGTCATGTAGGATATGGTTTGTATAGCACCATCCGGTATTTCTATGTTCTGTGCTACCTTTACCCAAAACTTCCTATCCCAGTATATTCTTAAAGTTATTACATCTGAGGCTTCTATAGCTTTGTATCCCTTGCCCCCACAGTAAGGACAAGGCATTCCTCTTTCAAAAGGATAGGGACCGCCCGCCTTATATTTACTAACAGACCTATTTCTAGTCCCAAGCGTATCTAAATAACAGTTTGGACACTCTTCTTTTTTTTCTGGATATATTAACTTTGCCGTTCTAGTAAAAAGAAGAACAGCTTCGTTGTAAGTATCAAATACTGAGCTAGGAATATTTATAGCCACTAGACCACCCTATATGCAAAATGCCCGTTTATATTGCCCGCTGAATTTGTTATGCTTAATGACTCACCCACGTTGGTCCTCAACGAGGCATCATTGTCGTTTACGGTCGCTCCACCATTAATGCCAAAAGTCATTCCGCCAGAAATAGCGGTTGTGCTTGATTTCCAAGTAACAGTAGTTGGTGTGTCTGATACAAAGGTATAGTTAAGAACCTCTATTTGTCTACCGGGTACACCCGCAACCAATTCTACCGTTGCGGCAGCAGCGCTTATGATTCCAAAAGTTGGCTCTGTAGAATACCTATATCCGTCCGCAGGAACGGCGGATCTAGTAATATCTCCAGCCAAAGTACCAGAAACGCCAACGGGAGAAGCGCTGGTTGTTGCTCCCGCTTCATTGAATCCGCTTCCAGATTTTATTTTTTGACTTGTCATGACATCTCCATTAATAAAAATTATGACCGCGATGGTCTGTTTCTTGAGAATTTAAATTAAAGCTTGCTGGGCTGTAAGGGCTAAGTATGGCTGCCCCAGCAGGAGTTCCGTCACCACCCCCAGAAGCGTATTCGTATGTGCTTAAAAGGTCTTCGTATTTCTTGCATAGATCTTTATGGATTACAGACAAGTTTTGACTAACTCCTCTAAGGTCTATTGAAGACGGGCCATCTTTTATGGCTATGGCGTTGGAAGATTCAGTCTTAGCCTCGCTACCAACTAAAATACAGGCGCTTTTGTAAACGGTTAAAACGGAAAAGTCCGTGTCGTTTTCTACTATGGGGTCAGGCGAAATAGACACAGAAGAAACGCTAACCGTATAATCGTTTGTGAAATCGGCATCATTAACTACGTTAAAAGCGCCAACGACAAGAACTTGTTTTAGTCTTTCGTCTGTATATTTACTACTGTCTAGATCTCCAATTAAAGATCTCAACATCAAAACCATATCTACTTTCCAAGACATGTTGCCCCCTAAAGATTTTCATAGACTCTGAATGTTTTTATATTTGATCTAAAGCTAGTAGTAGGAAAATTAACAATGGCCTGCATTCTCCAAGTTCCAACTTCGTTTAAGTCTCCATCTACAGTGGTATACTCGATTTTTCCATCTGTGCCATCTGAATTTAATGTTGCGGTCTTTGTAGAAGATATTCCAGAAGGGGACTTTAATACTATTGACATAGAGCTTGCGGTAGCAAGATCCATAGGTGTAGAGACTCCACCAACGCAATCATTAATAGTAATTAAAAAAAGCGTACCCGTATCATTGTAATGTAGTTCTTCTTCTGCGCAAGCCATTATTGATTTACCGATATTTCTAGTTTACGATTTACTTCTAAGCTTTGATCCATCTGTATACTTATACCCAAATTTTTGTCCATTTGTGTCTGAATTACAAAAATAAATTGTTTTTCTAACTTTGCGCTTACTATAATTGGCGTAAAGTAATCCATAGGAAAATATGTCGGGGGATAGTATTCGTTGGGAAGATAGCTCATTAATCATCCTCGTCTATTGTTATAGATAGTCTATTTCCAAACTTATCAGTAGTAGCCACTATTCTGTTCTTTGTGTCGTCTGCGGCTCTTATTGTTATTGATCCAGTTCCAGCACCGCTTATTTTTCCAGCTAGGGCCGCAAGGCAAATTTTTAGTGTCTCTTCTAAAGAATATCCATCTACGTCGCCTGCTGCCAGTACCTGTGTAGCAATTTCTGCGGCTGTTGGAATTTCAGATATTCCTGTAGAGTTGTCGTCCCTGACAATGGTTACTGCTCCTCCAGAGTTATCTGTTACCTTAAAATTACCACGAAGAGCAATGATTCCGCCTGTGCAACTTGAATCAATTGTCAAAGCTCCATTTCCCTCTAGGGACATATTGTCTGTTCCGCTCTGTCCCATGTTTAATATTTGAACACCACCAGAATAATGACGCATATTTAAGCTGCAACTTCCTACAGAAGAACCAAAATCAATCACGGGGGAGGAAGTTCCAGCGACACCAGAAACGCAGCGGTCTAAACTATACGTTCCAGCGTTAGACATGGTAATTGTTGAAGTTAAACGAGAGTCTAGTATTTCACAAGGAGGCAAGGTCACTGTTCCTACTTCACAATTTTCAAAATGTGGTCTATCAGAACTTGTGCAAGTACCACTGACTGTAGCATGTATAAATGTTGTTTTGTTTATGTCTTGACCACCAAGACCAAGAGTCCACTTTCCATCGCCACTAAAGTTAAATCCCGTATATGAAGAAGCTAGGGTAAAGCTAGAGTTTGGAGCTATTTTAAATCTAGTTATGCCAACCGAGTTGGCTAAGGTGGTAGCATCTGCAATGTTATCAGAAGGAAGATCCACTGTTCCATTCTCGTAGTCTGCTGTGCCAGACGTACCATTAACAGTATCAATCCAAACTTGACCACCTTCATAAACGCCAACGTCTGCAACCTGTCTTAGTCTCCTTCCTGCCGAGGTAGGAACGTTGTGAGTTGCGCCCGTAAGAATTTCATCCCAAACAGCGTCCGCCACTTCTAGCGATGTAGGAGGAGTAACAACCAAAGAATATCCTGTTTTATCATTACTTGCGCCAACCGTCACCAAGTCTGTAGATGCGTCAAAGTAAGCGGAGGCGACTAAGGTTCTAGCGTTAAATTCTGAAACGGTTGGAATGTCTGCAAGCTGAGTGTCTAGATTTGCACTTGCGAGACCTACAGCAGAGCGAACGCCCGCCTCGCTTAGTCCACCCGTTAGCGTGTTTGCGTCTACTTGTCCGCTAATGCTGAATGCAAGCTGATCCGTCTTTGCTTTGATAGCTGTCACATCCGCCGTAGGTACTACAACATTGTCCGTGCCTCTTTCGTCAGCAACGATCTTAATGGGGATTCCGTATTCTGTCCAAGCAGTACCAGACATTGTTCCGTTTACTTTACATATTAGCCTGTCGCCTTCTACGGGCGCGGGCGTAACTCCGCTAAAGACGATTTCGTAAATGCCAGTACCTACAGTCGTCACTGTGGGGACGGTAGAAAAGCCGTCCAGCCTCGTCGTCGTCGTGTCGATGACTGCTGCTGCGTGACTCCCTAGCCTGTCTACTACATTCACTAGGACTTTGATATCGTCGCCTACATAGACCGTTTGTTCTTGTGCCATTTTTTCTCTACTGTGCTAGTGGGTGGAAAATTGTTGCCGTAGTTGGTAAGTCACCAGCAATCTGCCTAAATGGATGTACTGTCGTGTCACCAATATTAGTTGTATTTGCTCTCAGCACCTTACCGCCGTCGTTGGCGTTGTTTAAACTAAAGTCGCCATTGGCAGCATCGGTGAATGGATCGGCACTTAGAGCTATGTCATCGTATATTGATCCATCGTCATTTCGGTAATTTGACGTTCCTATGTTGTAGAAAGCATTTCCTATGTATGCAGAATGCAGCTTAGTGTTTTCCATAGTGTTTCCAACAAACTCTATTCCGTAGGTAGAGTTTGCAAAAACATTGTACTTGCATAATACACATCTCTGTCTCAAGCTTGCGTTTGCAGGAATTTGAATACCAGCGTCTACGCAATTAAATAGATTTCCTTCGATCAGCTTAGAGTTGTATAAATTACCACCACCTGTGCCTTCACTTATTCCAACATTACATCCGTCGAAAATACTGTTAGTTATAGTATGGCCTGTTGATGAGTAGGCAAAATCTATTCCAATGCTGCAATCTTTGAATTTACCGCTGCTTACGACAATGATGTTGGCATTGTTGTAGATTCCTTTTGTGCCAGTAAATTCGCAACCTTCTAATATCGAAAAGGCATTTGTACTAAAAGCTATAGCAGGCAGATTGGTAGAGTCTCCAAATTTGCAGTTTCTATACAAAGAGGTTCCTCCGCTGCCCATGTGAATCAGAGTTCCGCCCGTGGCGCTTTTCAAAAACTCCATGTTGTGAAACGACATTCCGTGGCCCTGTCCAACTACAAAGTCAGCACTTGTGATTAGCTTAGGCCGAGTAGCAGCATTGGGATCGCCTTGTATTTTGAATGAACCTCCGGTCCTGCATCTAAGCCGAGAGGTAAAGTTTTCAGTGTAGCCGCTTTCAAATTGAACTATGTAGTCACCCTTAAAATCCGCTGTCCAATTATCTAAACTAGCCACGCTTCCTGCAATGCTGCGCCTCTTTCCACCAACAGACCAAGACACACCGCTTTGCGTAGGCCAAGCATCATCTGTCGTTATAGTTTCATTGATCGTGTCTACACTTGCGATGACAGAAAACTTGCGACCCGACGAAGTTCCGCAATAAAGTAAATCACCAGCAGATATGCCGGATAAACTTACTCCGTCGAAACTAACATCTACCGTTGATGTTCCATCCAACTCTGCACTAGAACCAATGACCGCAGACGAAGGACCAAGCCCAGACGCGGCGGTATCGCTTCCGGTTGTGCTGTTGAATAATATCGGACCATTGGGAGTTGTCATGCGTCACCTAGTTTGCGTAAAGTGGATGCGGAACCATGTCGGGGTCGCCCTTAAAATCGCCCTCGACCAGATGACGAAACGGATACACCTGCGTTCCTGTGGATGGACTGCTGCTTCCGCTAGATGCAGAAACCTTTTCCGAAGATATAGCACCAATGTCCGCATTGTTCTGAGTAAAGAAGGTTCGTGTTTCCATAGGTGCTGCC
>Ga0209645_1000055_pt1 | contig 49306 bp, 68 predicted proteins | sample ETNvirenome_6_30_FD_184070 | JGI IMG/M metagenome (GOLD analysis project Ga0209645, IMG submission 184070) | Marine viral communities from the Pacific Ocean - ETNP_6_30 (SPAdes) (version 2) | ecosystem: Environmental > Aquatic > Marine > Oceanic | place: Pacific Ocean | collected 2013-06-19
GGTAACTAAATTTACGATTCTTACCACATTTTTGTTCATAATAGAACAAAAAGTAACAATTGTATACAGACAAAAGTCTAAATAGACAGTATAATACTGATACCAAGTTTAGACTTCCAGTATGATAGCGTTTTACCTAACGGCTCTGATTATCTGCGCGTTGATTGTCTACGCAGGATATGAAACGACCTTTAGGTTAATCTATTTCATTGAGCTCCGCATCAAGTATGCGTGGGTTCAGGTTAGGTTGTATTTCATGAAAAAAGCATTTGAACGGCACATGAAAAAACTTGGTGTCCAACCCACAAGGAGCAACTAAATGTCTCAAGAGCTGTCTGATCTCAAACTTACCAGATCAGAATGCACTAAATGCGGCGCAGTATGGATTAACGGACAACATGTCTGGCGCGGCACAGGCAATACAACTGAAAACTCAGAATTAGATTTGGCAGGTTTAGTCTGCAACAAACTCGGAAACGAAGAATGTATCAATCCAAAGAAAGGCCAAATTGGTGGTCAGACTTGGGAGTATCGTTCTGGTTATATTGATGGAGCTATCGCTGCAAAGAAAGCAGTGCTAGAAGAGTTACGTGACTCACAGAATGACTGAAATTAAACCTGATTCCTTGGTCACTCAACAAGAGTGCCAAGAGATGATAGACGCTGCTATTAGGAGGCATAATCGCAATGCTAGTATTATTTCTATGTGTGTCGGTTGGGTTGTTCTTGCTCTTTTTGCTGAAGGTCTCTTACGGCTCGTAGGTGCTATCGATCCCCTATTCCCATGGCTCAAGATTACATTACCCCAATAGCGTTTTATTCAGTTTGGTTCGTTCTTCTGGGTATTGCCATCTCCATGATGATTCAGGGGTGGCGTATCTTGGGAGAGCGTGATGGATATGCTAAGAAACCAGACTATAAGTCTCATCCTGAAATAGATGAGCTCCCACCAGGGACTACTGGTAAACTCATGTCGGTTACATTCAAAGAACTAGAGTACCCAGAGGGGTATGACGAACTTCAAAAGAGAATCCAAGATTTAAAAATGGATGAACTTTTTGATGAACCTTCCACTTACGAGGACGACGACGATGATGGACGAGACTAATCCAGAAGAGCATAAGTTTTTTATGAACTTTAACATTGAAGATGTTTATTTGTTGTATGATTGTGTAAAGAGAAGACTAGAAACTTGGGAGGGATCTCCACAAAGACCATGGGGTGAACAAGAGCATCTCTGGCAACTAAGAGACGAACTATATAAAGCGGTGTTGGATTATAAGTTCAGCGCGATGTAATGTCTGAAAATGAACACATACAAACTACTACTATGCTTCTTGCCTCTCGCTGTGATCTACATAGTAATGAAGTTTGCTGTGTGGTTATCTGCCGTAAATTCTGAATCAGAGTATGTCAGAAAAGAACCTTCAAGAAAACGAGGACCTTATGTGGAAAATCCATATGAGGACGTTGACGAAGAGGAAGAGGAATATGGAGATCGCACAGATTATAGATGAGGCCCTTGAAAAACATTATTCCGAACTTGGTTTACCTGTTCCCAATTGGAAAAGAAGCAGGGACCCCGAGTGGTGGAAAGAATATTTAAGATCATTAGGATTGACGGAGAATAATGACTTTAGCTGATGCACTATTGTGGATATCCATACCGTTCGTATGTGCCACCATCACATTTGGACGATTTAAAGGTGAAAATGACTACTACGACTCCGATGACTATGACGGAAACGGCACCGCTCACTAGAGGTATAGTGATCTTCGGTGCTACCGGAGATTTGTGTAAGAAGAAATTAATACCAGCACTTTACAAGTTATGGCAGAAAGAACTTCTGCCTGATAATTTTTTAATTGTAGGTAGTGCTAGAAGAGAACCAAGCACTGAAGATTGGAAAAGATCTCTGGGAGATTACCCAGAAGACTTTCTTCAACACTTAGATTATCAATGTTCAGATTTGGATAGACCTGAGACATTAAGGAACTTTCCAGACTACATTGATGATATGACGTATTTTTTATCCGTTCCGCCGGAGAGGTACGAAAATGCAATCATCAACCTCAAGGAAGCTGGATGTCTCGACGATCCAGAAAAAACTAGGGTGGTTATCGAAAAACCCTTTGGATACGACTATGAATCTGCTGGTGCTCTACAGTCTGTGGTGGAGCGACATCTACGCGAAAAACAAGTATATCGCATTGACCATTATCTCGGCAAAGATACTGTTAATAACATCCTTGCCACTCGTTTTGGCAATGTACTATTGGAGCCACTTTGGAACAGGGAGTATGTAGAAGAAGTTCAGATCTTTGCTACTGAGACTATAGGTTGTGAAGGTCGATCTCAATACTATGAAGGTGCTGGTGTAGTAAGAGATATGCTACAGAACCATATGCTTCAGGTTCTAGCATTGATCGCTATGGAAGCACCTTGTAGAATGAATGCAAAGGAGATTCGTAGAGAGAAAACAAAGGTTCTTTCTGCTACTCGACTGGGTAAGAAACTAGTCACAGGTCAATATGAAGGATATCGTGCAGAGCAAGGTGTAGGTCCTGAGTCAATGACTCAAACCTTTGTTGCTGGGGACATGTATATCGATAACTGGAGATGGCAAGGTGTTCCTTTCCATTTTATGACTGGTAAGAAAATGCCTTATCAGTGTGTTGAGGTTGTTATCAAACTCAAGGCTCCACCTGTTGGATTATTTGAGGGTGAAACACCTGGTCGTATTGTAATGAGACTTCAACCACATGCACACCTTGATGTGCAGATAGATGTCAAGTCTCCTGGTCTTGGTGAACAGGTTGAGAAAGCCACACTGACTCATCGATACCCTGACTGGTTGGGTGTTGATGGATATGAAAAACTTTTGTTTGATGCCATCAACGCAGACCAATCCCACTTTGTTCACTCTGAAGAAGTTCTAGAGTCTTGGCGCATTGTCAATGATCTTTTGTGTGTTGGTGATAAGTGTCCTATCAGAACGGCACCATATATCTACTTCGAGAACACTTGGGGACCAGATTATAAAACAAGTCAAATAACCCAATGGGACTATCCAGCATGAGCACATTATTCGTTTTTGTTTTTATAACACTTCTTGTTACTGCAATGGAAGTGACATGGCCAGTAAAGTATAAAGGAAAATGAATCCAACTGATCCCGTTTGGAGCATTTTTATCATGCTTGGTATCCTCTTAGCAGGAACCTGTTACTATATCTACTATATAATGAATATGGCTAACTTGGAGATGCAAGATGGGATCAATGACACCGCCCAGCAGGAAGAGCTGCTACAACTTTCGTTGTTTGGAGATCACCAAAGTATTAGACGGGGATACGATTGATGTGGTTATCGATCTCGGATTTGATCTCTATAAAAAAGAAAGAGTTCGTATCGCTGGCGTCGATACTCCTGAAAAACGAACGCGAGACTTGGAAGAGAAAGCACTCGGAATCGATGCAACCAACTGGCTCAAAGACAAACTGGAAGGTGCTATTGCTGGTGACGATGATCTTATCATTCGTACTGAACTTGTTGGGGGTGTGGGTAAGTATGGTCGCCTTCTCGGTTGGTTATACATTGGGGACGCAACAATCTCTCTCAACGAGCAAATGATTACAGCAGGTTATGCATGGGAGTATGACGGTGGCACTAAGAAGAAAGACTTTGAGGAACTGAGAGAGATTCGTCGTCGATTAGGAACATTGGTAGAGTGATGCAATTGTACAACGAGCCGCACCTACAACGCAAAAGTGATAAATGTGCTGCTCTTTGGAAAGAATGGTATAACTACCATTATGGCTTAAAAGATTATGTAAGATCAAAAAGAAAGAGGGAACAGTGGTGTAAGTGCTGTGATGATTTTAGCATAATGCTAGACAATGAATTAAAAACCAATCCAAGATATAATAATGGACGATATTTACTTAGGGAACCCGAATCTAAAAAAGGCTCACACAAAGATTGAATTTACTCCCGATCAGATCGAGGAGTTTATTAAGTGCAAACAGGATCCTGTTTATTTTGCCAAAAATTATATCAAGATTGTATCTCTGGACGAAGGTCTTGTCAACTTTAAACCATATGACTTTCAAGAGAAGTTAATTAATAACTTCCACAATCACAGATTCAATATCTGTAAGATGCCTCGTCAGACTGGTAAGTCTACAACTTGTGTATCTTACTTGCTCCATTACGCTATTTTCAATGATAATGTCAATGTTGCTATCCTGGCTAACAAAGCATCTACTGCAAGAGATCTGCTGGGAAGATTACAACTTGCATATGAGAACTTGCCTAAGTGGATGCAGCAGGGTATCATCGTATGGAACAAAGGTAGTGTAGAACTTGAAAATGGCAGCAAAATACTCGCCGCATCTACGTCTGCATCTGCTGTCCGTGGCGGCTCCTATAATATCATCTTTCTTGACGAATTCGCGTTCATCCCAAATCACATTGCTGATCAATTCTTTGCCTCTGTTTATCCTACTATCTCGTCTGGACAAAACACCAAAGTAATTATGGTGTCTACGCCACACGGTATGAATCACTTCTACCGTTACTGGCATGACGCTGAGAGAAAGAGAAACGAATATATTCCCACAGAAGTTCACTGGTCAGAAGTTCCTGGTCGTGATGAGGCTTGGAAAGAACAAACAATCAGAAACACTTCAGAGGCACAGTTCCGTGTTGAGTTTGAGTGTGAGTTCCTTGGATCTGTTGATACTCTGATTGCACCAGCCATTCTCAAGACAATGGTCTATGAGGATCCAATTCAATCAAATGCTGGATTGGATATCTTTGAGAGACCTAGAGAAGAACATAATTATTTGATGACAGTTGACGTTGCCAGAGGTATTGGTAATGACTACTCAGCTTTCCTAGTATTTGATATCACAGAGTTCCCATACAAGGTTGTAGCAAAGTATAGGAACAATGAAATCAAACCAATGTTGTTCCCAAGTATTATCTTTGATATAGCAAAAACATATCATAGTTGTTTTATTCTATGTGAAGTAAATGATATTGGTGACCAGGTTGCAAATATTTTGCACTTTGATCTTGAGTATGACAATATGCTGATGGCTTCCATGAGAGGTCGTGCTGGTCAGGTTGTCGGTCATGGATTCTCTGGTAAGAAATCTCAGATGGGAGTCAGGATGACTTCTGCAGTGAAGAAACTTGGATGCTCTAACCTTAAGACTCTCGTAGAGGATCATAAGATTCTCACAGTTGATTATGATATTATTTCAGAACTTACTACATTTGTCCAAAGAAAACAATCCTTTGAAGCAGAAGAAGGATGTAATGATGACTTGGCAATGTGTCTAGTTATCTTTGCCTGGTTAGTTGCACAGGACTACTTCAAAGAGATGACGGATCAAGATGTCCGTAAGAAAATCTACGAAGAGCAAAAGAATCAGATTGAACAAGACATGGCTCCCTTTGGTTTCTTGTCTGATGGAATCACGGACGAGGGAACATTCGTAGATAGTGAAGGTGACAGATGGTATACAGATGAGTATGGTGATCAGTCCTTTATGTGGGAGTATCGCTGATGGATATCGAAGATCATCTAGAACTTGATGGTCTATTTCTACAAGAGAGAACTTGTAGAGTATGTGGCAAAACAAAAAATTTATTGTCTGATTTCTACCTGACTAGAAAAGGCAGGAGAAGTTTAGCATCATCTTACTCTTATGAGTGTAAGGAATGCTGTGTGAAGAGAGTCAAATCTAATAAGTCTCAAAAGTATAAAATTTGGGAAAGAGAGTATCCAGATTGGTAGGTTCATGCATGGTTTCCCCACTTGAACAGCTCGAAAATCTAAATAACTACAGACTTATTCTGGTTTCTCAAGGAGCAATAAGATGCCGCTGAATTTAGCATCTCCTGGTATTGTCGTAAGGGAAGTAGACCTGACCCTCGGGAGGATCGATCCTACTTCTGACAAGACCGGAGCCTTAGTTGGTCCTTTTGCTAGAGGACCCGTAGAACTCCCCACAGTTGTTGGTAATGAAGCAGAGCTTCTGGACAACTTCGGTCAATCATATGATCTTGACAAGCAATATGAAACTTGGTTGGTTGGATCTTCCTACCTTGCGTATGGTGGTTCTCTGAGTGTAACTAGAGCAGATGACTCTGATCTCAAGAACTCCTTCTACAGTAGTGTAGGTTATGGAACTGGACCTAAGATCAAGAGTGCTACTCACTATAGCGATCTTGGTTACGATGGTTCGACTATCACCAACTATGACATTGTTTCCCGTGATCCTGGATCCTGGGCTAACACACTGAGAGTTGCAATGATCGACGGTAAGAGCGATCAGCAGTTCTCTGGCATCACAACCACAGGACTTTCTGTTGGAATGGGTGTTTCTCAAAACATTCCTTCTGGAACAGTTGTTGCTGGTCTTGGTGGAACCTCAACTCTCGATGGATACCTGAAGGGTATCATCACTGAGGTTGGTGCAAGCAACTATCTGGAAGTCAAGGTGACTCAGCATGTTTCTTCTGCTGGAGTTACAACTGATGTTGACTACACTCCAAACGGAACATACAGATTCATCGCTGGTGGATCGGGTAACACTGGACTTACTCCTATCAATTCCTCTGGTGGTGTTCCTGACTTCATTGCTAATGCAAGCGGAAGTGTAGAGACAACTGGCGTTGCTGGAACATCTAGTTTCGTCATCACTGGAGACCTCACCGCTCTGGTTTCTGCAGGATCTTCTGCTCATGTCGGATCTGCTCTGACTCATGTTTCCATCTCTGCAGTTTCTCTGGAAAGCGGAAACACAAGAGTTACAGTTGGCAGCACGACTGGTTTAGAAGTCAGCTCTGGAACTGGCGTCACCTTCTTCGGTCAACTGAGAGATGGAACACCTGCTGACTGGTTCGATAGTCAGTCGATCTCGTTGTCTAACGGCAACTCGATTCAGTGGAACCAAATCGCTCAGCGTCCTACAACTTCTGGATACGCTGATGTAAGATCTTCTAAGAACGATGAAGTTCATGTAGTCGTCATCGACGACGATGGAGAAATCACCGGAAACACTGGCACGATCCTTGAGAAGCATCTGTCTCTCTCCAAGGCATCTGACGCTGAGTTCTCCGTAGGATCTCCTTCCTACTATAGAAAGTATGTTAAGAACCAATCTGAGTACATCTACGCTGGTGGACAACCCGCCAACACAGTCGCTACTGGATTTGGTACAAACACTAGTTACGAGGCTGCAACTGATATTGCTTGGGATCAACCCGCACAAGGCATCATCTTTGCAGGTATTGGTAACACCAACATGGCTCTGACTGGTGGTGTTAACTACGGTGGTAAGACTGGTACAACAAATACTGCTGGTAACGCTGGTGGTTTGACAGCATCTGCTGCAAACATCAGAGCAGGATTTGAACTGTATGCTAACGCAGACAACTATGATGTTGACTTTGTTCTGATGGGTTCTGCGAACCTTGATGAAGCAGAAGCACAATCTGTTGCTCTGAAGGCAATCGACGTTGCTGAGAGAAGAAAGGATGCTATCGCATTTGTCTCTCCCTACAGAAAAGCAATTGTCAGTGATGCTGCTGCTGGTTCGGTTACAGTTAACTCTGATACCGATATCACGAACAACGTTGTCAGCTTCTTCGGACCTCTGACATCCTCCTCGTTCGCGGTATTCGACAGCGGTTACAAGTACATGTTTGACCGCTTCAATAACGCCTTCAGATATGTCCCACTCAACGGTGACATTGCTGGTATCTGTGCTAGAAACGATATCAATAACTTCCCCTGGTTCTCTCCCGCAGGAACCCTGAGAGGAACTATCCTGAACGCTGTTAAGGTTCCATACAACCCCAATCAGCAACAAAGAGACGTTCTGTACAGCAACAGAGTCAACCCTGTAATCTTCCAGTCTGGATCTGGAATTGTTCTCTTCGGTGATAAGACCGCTCTGGCTAAGTCTTCGGCATTCGATCGTATCAATGTACGTCGTCTGTTCATCTATCTTGAGAATGCAATCAGCGCCGCTGCTAAGGATCAACTCTTTGAGTTCAACGATGAGATTACTAGAACTAATTTCGTCAACACAGTTGAACCTTTCCTGAGAGATGTTCAATCCAAGCGTGGTATTACCGATTTCGTCGTAGTTTGCGACGAGACAAACAACACCGCTGCTGTAATTGATAATAACGAGTTCGTGGCTGATATCTTCATCAAACCCGCTCGCTCGATTAACTTCATTGGTCTGACTTTCGTTGCTACCCGCACCGGAGTTGACTTTGCTGAAGTTATCGGAAACGTTTAATTCCTTAAATACTAAAGACTAGAGGTCACATTAAATGGCAAGACAACAACTAAATCCTCCAGCCTTAAGGAAGATCAGTGACTTTAAGAGTAAACTGACAGGCGGTGGTGCGAGGCCTAATCTGTTTGAGGTCTCGTTGGCATTCCCCGGAATCGCTCCTGCTGACAACAATGTCCTGGACAAAGCAAGATTCCTAGTCAAGGCAGCAGCGCTGCCTGCCTCTAACGTTGCACCTATCGACGTTCCCTTCAGAGGTAGAATTCTGAAGATCGCTGGTGATAGAACATTTGATACTTGGACAGTTACCGTAATCAACGATACTGACTTTGCTATCAGAGGCGCTTTTGAGAAGTGGATGAACGCTATCAACAACGTAGCAGATGCCACTGGTGAGAGCAACCCATCCAACTACAAGTCGGATGCTTATGTGTTCCAACTGAACCGTGAGGGCGAGACTCTGAGAACCTATCGTTTCTACGATGTGTTCCCAACAAACGTCTCCCAGATTGAACTTTCCTACGATTCTTCTGATACTATCGAAGAGTTTACTGTTGAACTGCAAGTTCAATATTGGGAAGCATACGGTGAAGGCGGAGATATCACCGCTCCATAGTAGCATAAATAGAAGGGTAGAAATCGGAATTAGATAATGCCTAAGCTGTTTGGCTTCTCAATTGAGGATACCGAAAAGAAATCCAAAGGTGTAGTCAGCCCTATTCCTCAGAGTAATGAGGATGGGGTTGACTATTATTTGTCTAGTGGATTTTATGGTCAGTATGTTGACATTGAAGGTGTCTATAAAACTGAAGCTGATCTGATTAGAAGATATAGAGAGATGGCGCTTCATCCAGAAGCGGATACCGCCATTGAAGATATCGTTAATGAAGCAATTGTTTCCGATACGAATGACTCTCCAGTAACTATCGATCTCCAAAACTTGAATGCAAGTGAGGACATCAAAAAAATTCTGCGTAGAGAATTCAAGAAGATCAAAGACTTGCTTGACTTTGATTCAAAGTCACACGAGATCTTCAGAAACTGGTATGTAGATGGAAGAATCTACTATCATAAAATCATTGACATCAAAGATCCTGAGAAGGGTCTGCAAGAGATCAGATTCATTGACGCATTGAAGATGCGTTATGTTAGACAAGAGAAAAAGGCTTCCCGTGAACAGAGAATTGTTCAACAGTCTAGCGCTCTGAATGGTAGAGTAGATCCAACAGAGCAAATCTCAAGAGGAATGGTTCCTGAGATTGAAGAGTATTTCATGTATACTCCCAAGTCTCAGTATCCCACACAAGTAACTGGTGGCGGAGACGCAAAGGGTATTAGAATTGCAAAAGATGCAATCACCTATTGCACCTCTGGTCTGGTAGATAGAAACAGATCGATTGTTCTTTCTTATCTTCATAAGGCAATCAAGTCTCTTAATCAACTGAGAATGATTGAAGACTCTCTGGTCATCTACAGATTGTCCCGTGCTCCTGAAAGAAGAATCTTCTACATCGATGTAGGTAACCTGCCTAAAGTCAAGGCTGAGCAATACCTGAAAGATGTGATGAACAGGTATCGTAACAAGTTGGTTTACGATGCTAACACTGGTGAGATTCGTGATGATCGTAAGTTCATGTCCATGCTGGAAGACTTCTGGCTTCCCAGAAGAGAAGGTGGACGTGGCACAGAGATCAGCACTTTGCCTGGTGGTCAAAACCTCGGGGAACTCTCGGACGTAGAATATTTCCAGAAAAAACTTTACAGATCTCTTCAGGTTCCTGAGTCTAGAATTGCTGCTGATGGTGGTTTCAACCTTGGTCGTTCTTCTGAGATTCTGCGTGATGAACTGAAGTTTGCTAAGTTCGTTGGTCGTCTTCGCAAGCGCTTCAGCAACATCTTCTTAGATCTTCTGAAGACTCAACTTATTCTCAAAAACATCATCACTCCCGAAGATTGGGATATGATGAGAGAGCACATTCAGTTTGATTATCTTTATGATAATCAGTTTGATGAACTGAAGGACGCTGAACTAATGAACAGCCGTCTCGGTGTTGTTGCTCAAGTAGAACCTTACCTTGGTAAGTATTACTCTGTTGAGTATGTTCGTCGTAATATCTTGCGTCAAACTGACCAAGAAATTATTGAAATTGATGATCAAATTGAAGACGAAATTGAGAAAGGTATCCTCCCCGATCCTGCAGAATTAGAAGGAATCGGTGCCGATGGTCAACCTACAAATCTAGGCAATGTGCCTCAAGATGACGAGGTTGATGGTAGTACAACTGAGGTGCCAACTGGCGGAGAGATTTGATCGGATAAATAAATCATAATGGTTTAATTTATTACTATGACTCCTGCTGAGATTATTGACGCAATTATTGATGATAATTCTGCGTCTGAAGTTAGCGATAAGATCAAGGATGTTCTTTTTACAAAGTCATCTGAGAAGATCGAAGGTCTGAGAGGATCGACCGCATCTAAACTTTTTGGTGATGGTGGAGCTGGCGAAGAAGAGCCAGAAGTAGAACAAGAGATTGAAACCGAAGAACCTGAGACAGGAGACGAATAATGGCAAGAACACTTGTCCTAGGACCACAATCAAACTGTCCAACTACTGTTGGAACAGCGTCTAGTTTCAGTCAAGCAACTGTTGTTCGCCTTTGTAATACAAATGGTTCGGCTCAGTTAGTTACCATCCTTGATGAAAATTTTCAAGGCATTGGTTCTATGACTATGCCAGCTGGATCGGTTGAATATGTAGAGAAAAAACATCAGGAGCTAATCCTAGCAGCATCAGCTGATGTAAAAGGAACCAAAGTAGGATTTACCGCATAAACAAATGAAACTCATCAGAGAAGAAATTGAGAACGTAGAGGTTATCGTCGAACAACGCGACGGTAAGAAGAACCTTTACATTGAAGGTATTTTCCTTCAGACAGAGCAACCCAACAGAAATCGTCGTATCTACTCCATGCCTACAATGGAGAGAGAAGTCAAGAGATACAACGAGGCTTTTGTTCAGAAGGGTCGTGCTCTGGGTGAGCTCGGTCATCCTGATGGGCCTACCGTAAATCTTGATCGTGTATCCCATAAGATTGTTTCTTTGCAACGAGAAGGAAACAACTTCATTGGTAAAGCGAAAATTCTTTCTACCCCCATGGGTAAGATTGCTGAGTCACTCCTTAGCGAAGGTGTGAAACTTGGTGTTTCTTCTCGTGGTGTTGGAACTCTTTCTCCAACCAAAGAAGGATACAATCAAGTCAACGACGATTTTATGCTTGCAACTGCGGCTGATATTGTTGCTGATCCATCCGCTCCTGATGCTTTTGTTGATGGAATCATGGAAGGAAAAGATTGGATTTGGGATGGTGGAATCCTCCGCGAAAAAATGGCAGAGAAAACATACAAACAAATCAATACTCTCGTTGATACCAAAGGTTTGGAAGAGAGCAAGCTTGCCTTGTTCCAGAATTTCCTCGCAAACCTTTAAATTATAAATACATTTAGGTTAAATCTAACACGAACTTTTCGGAGAAGTTAACAATGTCCGCTGGAACAAATTTAAACGAAATGGAGAACGCTGTAACAAGCGGTGCGAAAGCTGGCGAATCGATGGACTCTTCAAAAAAGAGCGGATATGTCCCTGGACACGCTCAAATTGAAGACCTCGGTGGCCCAACTCCTGAGAACTACAAGCCCGACGATGATTCGGCAAAACTGAAAGAGCCTGCGCTCTCTCATGTTCGTAATGTAGTTAATGCGAAGGCTAAAGCTGCTGAAGGTCCTGATACGACCAAGAAGAACAGCTATGGCGAGGAAACTCAAACCGAAGAGGAAGTCGTGGAAGAAGATACTACCGTCACTGATGAAGTAGTAACCGAAGAAGAAGTCAATGTCGATGAAGATGTTGCCGCTCTCTTCTCTGGTGAAGAACTCTCCGAAGATTTCCAAGAGAAAGCGAAGATCATCTTTGAAGCAACTGTCAAGGCAAAGGTTGGCGAAGTTCGTCAGCAACTGGAAGAAGCATATGCTGCCAGAATTGTCGAAGAAGTTGAAGAGATCAAAGAAGAACTCGTTACTCGTGTCGATGCCTATCTTGAGTACGTTTCCGAAGAATGGATCAAGGAAAACGAACTGCAGATTGAGCATGGACTCAAAACAGAAATGACCGAATCGTTCCTGCAAGGAATGAGAGGTCTCTTTGAAGATCATTATGTAAATATCCCTGATGACAAATATGATGTTGTCGAAATGATGGTAGACAAACTTGATGACATGGAGGCAAAACTCAACGAGCAAATTGAGAAGAATATTTCTCTGAATACAAGGCTCGGTGAATCCGTCGCTGATCACATCATTAAAGATGTATCCGAAGGACTCGCTGTAACCCAGAAAGAGAAACTCGCATCTCTTGCTGAAAGTGTTGAGTTTGAGAGTGAAGAATCCTATCGCGAGAAGCTGGTATCCCTGAGAGAATCTTATTTCTCTACCGAACAGGTTACCGAAGCAAAAGCAGAGAAAACTGAGACATTAACTGAAGGTATGGAAACCGTTCCTGCTGCACCTGCGGGTCGCATGAATGCCTATCTTCGCGCTCTCGGTAATAAGTAATTCTCGCACCCCTTTAGTAAACTCAAACAATCACAGGTAAACGAAGCATGTTTAATTCACAACAGCTTCAAGAGAAGTGGGCTCCCCTTCTGGATTACGATGGTTGCGATCCTATCAAAGACGCTCATCGTCGTGCAGTTACTGCCACTCTCTTGGAAAACCAAGAAAAGTTCCTCTCTGAGGAGCAAGCATTTAATCAGGGTCACAACCTGACTGAGGCTCCCACCCAATCCTTCTCGGCAGGTGGTGGCGCATACTACCGTGGTTCCGGCGGTACTGACTCCGGCAACCCCACTGGTGGTTTTGACCCCGTTCTGATCTCCCTGATCAGACGCTCTATGCCTAACCTGGTCGCTTATGACCTGGCTGGCGTTCAACCCATGAGCGGTCCTACTGGACTGATCTTCGCAATGCGTTCTCGCTACGAGAACATGACCGGAACCGAAGCTCTGTTCGACGAGCCCGATTCCGCATTCTCCGCTCAGCGCGAAGGATATGACGCCACTCAAGGCGACTACACTGGTGGTTCTGACTCCAGCGGTTCCGTTGGTTTCGGTACTACTCTGCAGCGTGGTTCCAACCCCGGCGTTCTTGATCCTAACGCAGCACCCTCTACCTACAGCGTAGGTCAGGGTATGAGCACTCTGAACTCTGAGACTCTGGGTGAGTCTGGCGATGAGTTCAACAAGATGGCCTTCTCGATCGAGAAAGTCACCGTTACCGCGAAGTCCCGTGCTCTGAAAGCTGAGTATTCGTTGGAACTGGCACAAGACCTTAAGGCAATCCACGGTCTGAACGCTGAAGCGGAACTCGCCAACATTCTCTCTACTGAGATTCTGGCTGAGATCAACCGTGAAGTTATCAGAACCATCTACAAGGTTGCTGAAGCTGGTGCTCAAACCAACGTTGCTACCGCTGGTCAGTTTGACCTGGACATCGACTCTAACGGTCGCTGGAGCGTTGAGAAGTTCAAGGGTCTCCTGTTCCAAATCGAAAGAGACGCTAACGCGATTGCACAAAGAACTCGTAGAGGGAAGGGTAACATCATCCTGACTTCTGCTGATGTTGCTTCCGCTCTGACCATGGCTGGTGTACTGGATTACACCCCCGCTCTGAACGCTAACCTGCAGGTTGACGACACCGGCAACACCTTTGCTGGTACCATCAACGGTAAGTACAGAGTATACATCGATCCCTTTGCTAGCAACAGCGCTGCTCTGCAGTATTATGTTGTTGGTTACAAGGGTACTAGCCCCTACGATGCTGGACTGTTCTACTGTCCTTATGTTCCCCTCCAGATGGTTCGTGCCGTTGGAGAGAACACCTTCCAGCCCAAGATCGGCTTCAAGACCCGCTACGGCATGGTTGCGAACCCCTTCGCTGAAGGAACCACCCAAGCATACGGTGCCATCAAGGCGGCTACTAACCGTTACTACAGAAGAGTTTCTGTTAAGAACCTCATGTGATCTAATTCACATATCCTTCCTGGGGACCGCTTCGGCGGTCCTTTTTTTATGTCTAAATAACAGCTCAAGCACTGTATATTATGCCAAGAGGACAAGTGACTAAGGCTGAATTGCTAGCAAGGATCTTCAAATACAAAACTTCTTTGTTTCAGGAACCATTTGGTTCTAAGAACCTTGAGTGGCATGAGGGTGCTCATGACTCCCTAAATAAGGTATTGGACATGCTAGCAGAGTATAGAGAGTAATGGCATCCGCATTTGATCAACAGATTGGTAATAGGAATTTTCTATCTCCAGTTGGTTTTAAGTTCACATTGACAAAGGCACCTAAGGTTGCTTTCTTTTGTCAACAAGCTGGACTGCCAGAACTGTCCTTAGGTCTTGCCAATCAATCAAACTATCTCAAAGACATCGCTATCCCTGGTGACAAACTGGAGTATGGTGATCTGTCTCTGACATTCTTGGTTGATGAAAACCTAGAAAACTACATGTCAATCCATAACTGGTTAGTTGGACTTGGATTCCCAGAATCAGGAGACCAGTTTGAGGATCTTGTTAATGATCCACAACAAGTTGCCAGATCAGATAGAAACAGAGCCGAACCAGAATATAGTCAACAATTTTCTGATGGTTCTCTGATCATTCTAAGCAGTAACTTTAATCCACTGCATCAGGTTATGTTCAAAGACCTGTTCCCATATTCTCTCACGGGACTGGACTTCGATGCTGCGTCTGGAGATACTGACTACTTTACAGCAACGGCTAACTTCAAGTATACTATCTACAAGATTACTGACATGAGTGGTAATCGATTGACCACCAACTTTGTGAATTAACTTTTTTCTTTATGATGAATCTGGATGAAGTTCAGAAGATGTGGCAAAAAGATAGTGAGATCGATAAAGACGATCTAGCTAACGAGTCACTCAGAACTCCCATGCTTCACTGTAAGTATTGGGATATATACAATACAACTCGTCTCTTACGTGAGAAAGTATTGGACGGGTACAATAAAAAGAAATTAGAACGCTGGAACTATTACACAGGCAAAGCAGATCCTGAGGTGTATGAAGAGCATCCTTTCCCATTCAAGGTGAGAGAGAAAGATGCAATCATCAGATATATTGAGGCTGATGAACATTTGTCAAAAATATCTCTAAAGATCAAGTATTACGATACTCTCCTGAGTTTCTTGGAAGAGATTATCAAATCACTGAACAACAGAGGATTTGCTATTAAGAATGCTATTGATTGGATGAGATTTCAAAATGGATTGTAAGAATGAGTCATTTAGTGATCGGTAAGAAGAACGAAGTTTATCTTCGTATTCAAGCCGAACCTCACATATTTTACGAGTTATCAGATCAGTTCACCTTTGATGTTCCTGGGGCTAAGTACATGCCTCAATACAGGAACAAATGGTGGGACGGAAAGATTCGCCTGTTTAATATTCAGACAGGTGAGATCTATGTTGGTCTGTTGGATAAGGTTGTGAGGTTCTGTAAGGATCACAATTATACTTACGAATTTACATCCAACAAGTTTTACGGTACTCCTTTTGAAGTCAATGATATGATTTCAAGAGAAGGAGTTAATGATTATATGAACGCTATCTGCTCTCACAAACCGAGAGAGTATCAAGTTGATGGTGTTTATGATGCTCTAAGACATAATAGAAGACTGCTGATATCACCTACTGCATCTGGCAAGTCTCTAATGATCTATTCGATTGTCCGATACTTTGTTGGACATGGGAAGAATATATTGATTGTTGTTCCAACCACTTCTTTGGTTGAGCAAATGTACAAAGATTTTTCTGACTACGGATGGGATGTTGGAACTAACTGTCACAAGGTATATGGCGGTAAGGAACGAGTGTCTGATGCTCGGGTTATTATAACAACATGGCAGTCAATTTACAAGCTACCAAGGAATTACTTTGAAAGGTTTGAAGTAGTCATTGGAGACGAGGCTCACCTATTCAAATCTAAGTCTTTGATCAGCATCATGTCCAAACTGTGTGATGCTAAGTATCGGTTTGGATTTACTGGAACTCTTGACGGCACACAGACTCACAAATGGATTCTTGAGGGACTCTTTGGTCCATCATACAAAACTATCAACACTAGCGAGTTGATTGAGAAAAAGAATCTTGCTGAGTTGGATATCAAAATACTTCTACTAAAACACAGACCTCAGACGTTTGATAACTATGAGGAAGAAGTACAGTTTATTATCAATCATGATAAGCGTAATAACTTCATCAAGAATCTAGCAGTGGATCTCAAAGGTAATACACTTATCCTATTCAATAGGGTTGAGAGCCATGGCGAACCTCTATACAATTTAATAAATAACTCAGTGGAAGAAGACCGCAAGGTATTCTTTATCCACGGAGGAGTTGATACTGAAGACCGAGAAAAAGTTAGATCAATTACAGAAACAGAAAACAACGCAATCATCGTTGCATCTTACGGAACTTTTTCTACTGGCATCAATATTAAGAATCTACATAATGTAATCTTCGCTTCACCCTCTAAGTCAAGAGTCCGAAATCTTCAATCAATCGGCCGAGTTCTTAGAAAAGGAAATAACAAAACCAGAGCAACACTGTACGACATTGCAGATGATGTATCTTTTGAGAAGAAAAGAAATTACACCTTAAATCATCTGGTTGAACGAATAAAAATTTATAACGAAGAAAAGTTTAATTATGATGTTGTAAACATTAGCCTAAGAGATAAATGAATGAAACAGAATTCTATGCAGTCATCAAACTAGTCTCTGGCGAAGAGATTTTTTCGCTCATCGATGTAGACCTAGAACCTGAGGATCCTATCATCATTTTACAGAACCCTGTAAAGATGAAGGTCAAGGTAAAAGGTATTATGATGCAAACTCAAATTGAGCCTTGGATGCAAATGCCTGAGGATGATATCTTCATGATCAGACTCTCTAATGTCATCACAATGACAGAGATCAATCCGCTAGAAAATGAAGAACTTATCGATTCCTATAATGAATTCTTACAAAGAGTCTCTAATCTAAAATCAGATGATTGGACCTTTGAATCTGAGATCACAAATAAGATGGGATCTCTTGGTACTGTTAAAGATGCAAGAAAGAAATTAGAAGGAGACTTCAAACTCCCTTCAGCCATTAAAGAAGCTTAATCTCCTTCTGAACCTCCACAAAGGTTATTGTACAGATAAATCAGCACCTTGTCAAGCCCTCTCAATAATGCTATAATATTCACAGGATAAGAAAGACAGATGCCTAAGAAAAGATCTGAACACTACGTTAACAACAAAGAACTCCTTGAGGCTATCATTGTCTACAAAGGTAAAGTTGCTAAGGCAAAAGAACTAGGAGAACCAAGACCAATCATCCCAAATTATCTGGGTGAATGTTTCCTGAAGATTGCCACCCATTTATCGTATAAACCAAACTTCATCAACTATATGTTCAGGGACGATATGATCTCTGATGGAGTTGAGAACTGCGTACAGTACATCAATAATTTTGATCCAGAGAAGTCAAAGAATCCCTTTGCTTACTTCACTCAGATCATCCACTTTGCTTTTTTGAGACGAATCCAAAAGGAGAAAAAGCAACTCGATATCAAGAACAAGATGATCGAACGCAACGGCTATGATGAAGTCATGGTTGTTGATAACAATGTCATGTATGGTACACACTCTGATTATAATACCATCAAAGATAATATTCAGACGAAACTGAATCGGTGATGTCTAACCCTGAGCAACTCTATGACGACATGGCACGTCTAAACGCTCTCTATGAAGAACTTATGTGGGATCATGATGATACCCTTGAGTTCATTATCGAGAACAATCGTGTCGTAATTTATAATAAAACCCAGGAAACTAATGAGTGATTATGAATGGTTCCACACCCCCTACGGTGACTTTCGACTTGAATTAAAACCACACAAAACTTGGACCAGTTACGATAGACAAGGAAATGCACTTGTCACTGGACTAGATAAAGATATCTGCTATAATGGGACTACCTTCTATCTTGAGGGTAAAGCAACTAACTGGGCTAACTCAACTGGATCCAGTAAATTTGAAGGTGTCGTAGGAGGCAAACTGTGAAGGTTGCAATCATCACAGATCAGCATTTCGGTGCCAAAAAAGGCAATCAACATTTACATGAACACTTTCTGAAGTTCTATAATAATGTCTTTTTTCCAACTATTGAGGAACACGGTGTCGAAGCTATCATTGATATGGGTGACACTTTCGATGTTCGTAAGGGTATTGATTTTTGGAGTCTCGATTGGGTCAAGAGGAATTACTACGACCGTATCCGCGATCTTCAACTCCCTGTACATACTGTGGTGGGAAATCATACTGCCTTTTACAAAGATACTAACGCAATTAACACTATTCAGTTATTGCTACGAGAGTATGATAACGTCTACTGTTATGCTGACCCTGTTGAGATCCGACTAGGATCTATGAATGCTCTGTTGATCCCTTGGATCAACAATGAGAACAGAGAAGATACTCTTGCTCTCATGGATAGAACAAAAGCACCAGTGGTTTTTGGTCACCTAGAGTTGTCTGGATTCTGGCCTAACAGAAGTTTCATGATGGAACATGGTGATGATCCTGAGATGTTCTCTAAGTTCAAGAAAGTATTCTCTGGACACTATCATCACAGAGGACAATCTGGCAACATTCACTATCTTGGTAATCCTTATGAGATCTACTGGAATGATGTAGATGATCCTAGAGGATTCCATATCATTGATACTGAGACACTAGAGGTAACTCAAATCGACAATCCATACACTCTGTATGAGATTATCAACTACAATGATGAGTCTCCTCAGATGTTCAACGCTACCAAGTACAAGGACAAGATTGTTAAACTAGTTGTGAAAAAGAAAAGTTCTGATGCAAAGTTAGAACAATTCATTGATAAACTTTACATGGCTGGTGTCAATGATTTAAAAGTTGTTGAGAACTATGTAGTCCAAGAGTCGGAAGACTTTGAAGTTGAAGAAACAGAAAACACCATCTCTATCTTGAATAGATATGTGGATGACTGTGAACCAGAATTTGATATGGATAAAACCAAACTCAAAAAAATTCTTACAGACGTTTACTCTGCATCTTGTGAAGTGGAGTAATGTATATGTACATCCTAGTTCATGGTGGGGAACAGACTGAAGGAGCATATGCTGTTCTAGATAAGAATGGCAATAAGGTTTTATTTTTCTTTGAAGAGGAGGACGATGCCGAAAGATATGCTATGATGTTGTATGCGGATGAGGAAATACCTCTCCGTTTGATTGAAGTTAACTTTCCCACAGCTGTGAAAACCTGTGTTGAGAACGGATACAAATACTCCGTAATTACCGCTGGTGACATTGTTATACCTCCCAAGACAGAATGATTATCTTTGAAAAAATCAGGTGGCGCAACTTTCTCTCCACAGGAAACTACTGGACAGAGATTCCCCTGAATGAAAATCCTCATACAATTATCATTGGTAAGAATGGATCTGGTAAATCCACACTGCTAGATGCACTGACGTTTGTTTTGTTCAACAAACCATTTCGTGCTATCAACAAACCTCAGTTGGCTAACAGCACTAACGAGAAAGATTGTCTGGTAGAGATTAACTTTACTGTAGGTAAAAATCAGTATCTTGTCCGTCGTGGCATCAAACCAAATGTCTTTGATGTTCTAGTGAATGGAAAACCTCTGCATCGCGAAGCAGATGATAGAACTAATCAAAGACTCTTAGAGCAAAATATTTTAAAACTAAACTATAAATCCTTTACTCAGATTGTGATTCTGGGTAGCAGTGGATTTGTTCCATTCATGCAGTTGCCAGCCTCCCACAGGAGAGAGGTAATTGAAGATCTGTTGGATATCAAGATCTTCTCTGCAATGAACGCTGTTATCAAGGATAGAATCCGTCAGGGTAGAGAGAAAGTTCAACATCTAGAGAACAAGAAGAACAATCTTGTGGATAAGGTTGAGATGCAAACCAAACTTATTGATGAGATTGCAAAGAACAGTGAGAAGATTGTAAAAGAAAAGAAGAAAAAGATTAAAGAGGCTGACAAAGAGAAGGTTGGTCTCTTAGAGTCTGTGCAAGACAAACAAAAGAAACTAGAGACACTAACTGTAGAGGTTGAGAAGTTCTCCAATGCACGGAAAAACGCAAAACAACTCAATGGTTTGAAGGTAAAGATTCAAACCAAGAAAGAAAATGCTGATAAGCAACACAAGTTTTTCAGTGAAAGTTCGGTTTGCCCAACCTGTGACCAGAGTATTGAGGATAAGAATCGGTTAAATAAAATAGCGGAACTCGATACTTCAATTACCCAACTGGTAGACGGACTCAATGAACTTGAGGAAAAAATACAAGAAGAGGAAGTTAGAGAGAGTCGCTTTGTCGAGCTGTCTAAGGAGGTTACTTCCCTAACATATGAAATTTCTAACACAAACAATTTGGTATCGCAATTGGATCGATCCAGACAAACGCTGGAATCGGAAATTCAAAGAGTTACCAAACAGTTCAAAAACAGAAATTCTGAGTATGACAAGTTAGAATCATATAAAGCAGAGTTAGATTTAAGTTATAAGAGTTTGTCTGAGGAAAGAAGCAACCTGCAATACAGTGATTTTGCATACTCTCTTTTAAAGGATGGTGGTGTAAAACGACAGATTGTCAAGAAGTATCTTCCCCTAATAAACCAAAAGGTGAATAAGTATCTCTCCATGATGGAGTTCTTTATCAACTTCAAACTTGATGATGAATTCAATGAGACCGTACAGTCACCTATTCATGAAAAATTTTCATATGCCTCTTTCTCTGAAGGAGAGAAGATGAGAATTGATTTGGCTCTGCTTTTTACTTGGCGTGAAGTTGCTAAGGTTAGAAATAGTGTCAATACAAATCTCCTGATTATGGATGAAGTATTTGATAGTTCTCTTGATGGAAACGGAACCACAGAGTTTCTCAAGATCGTCAGATACATTATCAAGAACGCAAATGTCTTTGTGATCTCTCACAACAATGAACTCCATGATAAGTTTTCTGGGATCCTAGAATTTGAAAAGCAAGGATCTTTCTCAAGATTAGTTAAGCAAGATCAAGTTTGATTGCAAAAGTTGCAAATGTTAGTAAATTAACACAAAGTTGACTATATAGTACAGAATACTGGAGGATGAGATGAACCCTAATTCCCTATAGTATGTTTTATCGAATTAGAGGAATTAAATGTCACATAACTTATTTTCATTCAATCAATTAGCTTCCTGGAGGTTAGACGATAGTCCAGACTCAGCAACCGACAACGATCAGTTAAACGAATATTTCCAATGCCTCACTGAATGTGAGGAAAACTCTCAAGAGTGCAAGAGGATCTGCAGAGCGGTGCTAAGTTAAGACAGTTTGCAAACTGGTTCAAGGCCCACCCGCAAGGGTGGGTTTCGTCGTATAATGGGTTCATACAAGACAGAGACGCATGGTCAACCACGCTGTAAAGGGGAATCTCGCCAAACTCCTGGCAACTGAAGACCTGATCGTTGAGCACAAGAAATGTGATACCGCTTCCTTTGATGTCAATCGCCGTGTCCTGACTCTGCCACTGTGGCAGAAGGCAGATGAGTTCACCTATGATATGTTGGTGGCTCATGAGGTTGGACACGCTCTGTTCACTCCAAACGAAGATCCCAAGATCAAGGTTCCTCATCAGTACATCAATGTAACTGAGGATGCTCGTATTGAGAAGTTGATGAAGCGCCGCTATGCTGGTCTCCCTAAGACCTTCTATCGTGGATACCAGACACTACAGGAGATTGACTTCTTTGGTATCGGAGACAGTGATCCTAATGAGATGGGTTTTGCCGACCGTGTGAATCTCTACTTCAAGATTGGTGCATATCTCAGTATCTCTTTCACTGAGGGAGAGCAAGAGATTGTTGATGCCGTCGATAAGGCAGAGACCTTTGATGAGGCAGTAGAGGCTGCATACGCCATGTGGCAGTATGCTAAGGACGATCAAGAAAAGAAAAAGAAGAAAGAAAAAGAACCTACCAATCAACAACAGAGTGAAGGTAATCCCTCTCAGCAAACGACTGAGAGTTTTGACCAGGGTGATGGTGAGTCTCCTAGTGATGAGCAAAGTGAGGAGGAGAGCACCGAACAAACAAACGAACGACCTAATGATGAAGGAGGTGGCACAGATGCTGGTGATTCCTTGGATGTACGCACTGCTGATAATCTCGAAGATGCTATCAAGAAACTATCCGAAAATAGTCTTGCAGGAGATCCATCGTATATCGAAATCCCTAAGTGTGATCTTAAATCACTTGTCGTCAAAGCTAGTGAATTTCATGATTACATTGAAGACTTCTGGCGCAAAGAAGGAGAGATCAGAGGATACACAGAAGAAGAACAGTTCTATGAAGTTGACAAAGAATTTCAGCGTTATAAGCGTGACGCGCAGAGAGAAGTAAACTATCTGGTCAAAGAGTTTGAGTGTAAGAAAGCAGCAAGTGCTTATGCTCGCACTGGTACATCCAAGAGTGGTGTGCTTGATACCACCAAACTTCACACTTATAAGTATCAGGATGATCTGTTCAAGCGTGTGACCATCACACCTGATGGCAAGAATCATGGTCTTATCTTTGTGTTGGATTGGTCTGGTTCAATGCACGATCAGATGATGGCCACCCTAAAGCAACTCTTCAACCTGGTTTGGTTCTGCAAGAAAGTTAGTATTCCCTTTGAAGTTTATGCTTTCACCAATGAGTGGCAGGCACGTCACTTCGATCGCGTATCAGAAACTTGGAATCCTCTGCCTACAAAGCATTTCCCAGAACAAGAAGGATATCTGAATATCTCGGAAAACTTCTCCATGATGAATATTTTGTCTTCTACAACCAAGACAAAAGAATTCGATAATCATATCAAGAACATGTTCCGTATTGGTAAGGCAATCGCTGTCTACAATACCTATTACAATACTCCTTTCACTCTCCCACCACGCGCTTCTCTTTCAGGAACTCCTTTGAATGAGGCCATCGCAAGTCTGCATAGTATCATTCCTGACTTCATGAGTCGCAATAAGATTGAGAAGATGCATACTGTCATTCTGACTGATGGTGAAGCATGTAACTCCACCCGCCTGGTCAAGGTCAAGCGCCGCTATGGTGATCAAGAGGAATACATGGGCACCCGTTCTATCCATAACAACAGCATCCTGCGCTGTCGTAAGAGTGGAACCACCTATCCTATCCCAATGGAGTTCTACAACGTCACTGGAGTCTTCCTGAAGAACCTCTCAGACTGCTTCCTTGGCATGAATCTGATTGGATTCCGTATCCTTCCTAATCGTGAGTTCCGCACTTGGGTTCGCCGTATGCAGAAACCTGATAGTGTGGAAGCCATGAAGGTATGGACTAAGAACAAGTCAATTTCTTTCTCTGATGTCTGTGGATATGCTGAGATGATTGGTATTAGTTCTAATGCTTTGGAAGTATCGAAAGAGTTTGATCCTGTGGAGAATGCAACCAAGGCTCAGATCCTTGCATCTTTCAAGAAATCATATGGCGGAAAGAAGACAAACAAGAAAATCCTCTCCAAATTTGTATCAGTCATTGCCTAACCAGTTCTCAAACTGTCCTCAGCGCCCTCCTAGGGCGCTTTTTTCGTAGTATAATGACTACATAGTCAAAGAGGTTTCAATGTCCCCGCGAGTGTCTGCTTCTTCCATCGTTGAATCGCTCCGTGACCTGCATGGAGACAAAATCACTGCCGCAGATGTAAAAGCATATTGTGCTCAGAATGATATCAGCTATCCTACCGTTACCAAACACCTTGAGCAGTACAAAGTCAAGCGTGGTAAGTGGGATCTGACTATCACCGAGCGTCTTGAGCAAACCTACGAAGCACCTGCTGCTGTTCCTGCCGTAGAGAAAGTCTGCATGATCCCTGACAAAGATCCCAACTTTGTTTCCTTCGGCAACTTTGCTGATGTTAAGAAGATCATCCAGTCTGGTATTTTCTATCCAACTTTCATTTCTGGTCTGTCAGGAAACGGTAAAACATTTGGTGTTGAGCAAGCATGTGCAGCTCTAAATAAGGAGTTGATCCGCGTTAATATCACTATTGAAACGGACGAGGATGATCTTATTGGTGGGTTCCGTCTTGTTGATGGTAATACTGTTTGGCATAATGGCCCAGTCATCGAGGCTCTGGAACGCGGAGCTGTGCTGCTTCTAGATGAGATTGACCTGGCATCTAACAAGATCCTGTGTCTGCAATCCATCCTGGAGGGTAAGGGTGTCTTCCTGAAGAAGATTGGACGCTATGTCAAACCTGCTCCTGGGTTCCAGATCTTTGCCACTGCAAACACCAAAGGCAAAGGTTCTGATGACGGTCGCTTCATTGGCACCAATGTGCTGAATGAGGCGTTCTTGGAGCGCTTTGCTATCACTCTTGAGCAAGAGTATCCTAACCCTGCCACTGAGATCAAGATCCTCAACCGTATCTGTGATGATGAGGCATTCTGCAAGAATCTTGCTGATTGGGCTCAGTTGATTCGCAAAACCTTCTTTGATGGTGGAGTGGATGAGGTTATCTCAACCCGCCGCCTGGTTCATATTGTCCGTGCATATTCTATCTTTGGTGATAAACTCAAAGCAATTCGCACCTGTCTGAATCGCTTTGATGATGACACCAAACTTGCCTTTGTTGATCTGTATGATAAGGTTGACAACGAGGTTGACTTGTTGGGTGAGGAGTGATAGAATGAATTCATGGTCTATGCTATATGATGCACTCATGGAAGATGCTGAATGGGTCGAAAAGATGGGTGGGTATGAATATACTCCACTTTCCTCTGACGATACTTCGCAGTTCAACCTGGTCGGTATTGATGAACTAATGAACAACCCCTCAAAAAACGATTATTACAAATTTAACGAAGACAAAGTAATGGAGGAGGTGATGGATTATATTTCCCACACTTACCGTTCCCATTATAATTCTGGAAGTGGCATTCAGACTCTTGATCTGATAGAGTCTGTTGGTGATGCGGCTGCTTTCTGTAGGTCCAATATCCTCAAGTACGCATCACGCTACGATAAAAAAGGCGCCGCTAAGATGGATATCAAGAAGATTATCCACTACGCCATTCTCCTGTACCACTTCACCCAAAAGGAAACTAAATCTGATGCAACCGGTTATGAAACTTTCTGAGACCACATTCAAAATTCTGGAAAACTTCTCCGGCATTAATCAGTCTATCGCTGTCAAGAGTGGTAACAAACTGCGCACCATCTCTGTGATGAAGAACATCCTTGCAGAGGCTGACGTGGATGAAGATTTCTCCAATGACTTTGCCATCTATGATCTGAGTCAGTTCCTGAGTCTGGTTCGTGTGGTTCACGGTATTGAAGACAGTGAACTCAAGTTCAACAATGAGAAGTTTGTGACCATCTCTGATGGCAAGAACAAGACAAACTACTTCTTTGCTGATCCCTCTGTCATCGTGTCACCACCTGACAAGAACCTTACTCTCCCCACTGAGGATGTGGACTTCCGTATCTCTCAGCATCAACTTACCAAACTGAAGCAGTCGGCTGCTATTCTGAATCTGCCTGATCTGTCTATTGTTGGTGATGGTGAGAAGGTCGTGATCAAGATCCATGACCGCAAGACCGATAGTTCCAACGACTTTGGTTTTACTGTTGCTGAAACTGACAAGACTTTTACTTTCAACTTCAAACTGGAGAATATCAAACTGATCAACGGTGACTACAATGTCCAGATCAGTCGCAAACTGCTCTCCAAGTGGTCCACCTGTGGTGGTGCAGTGCGCTACTACATCGCTCTGGAACCTGACTTTGAATTTGAGGAGTGATGGAGCCATACCTAACTCCTGAACGAGAAACAATCCTTGCTCTCCTTGAGGTAGCAGGGATTGAGGTTGTTGAAAATGCACCTCTGTGCAGAATTCGTAAGAATAGGTATGCTGGATTTACTTTATCTACACCCAGCACTCAATTTATTGAGGTCATCATCTGCACAGATGCTATCAAAAAACACATGCCTGGTCCTAGGTCTGCTATCGAGATTAATCGAACTGTAGATCATGAAGCGCTCCATGCAGCACAGTTCTGCAAAAATGACTATCACCCTGGTTCTGTGTCAGACGATTGGACAACTGACAATGAACTTGAGGCACAATCCTATGAAGACAGACCACAAGCTGTCGGCGAAAAACTAATCGAGTTCTGTTTCGACTAATGAACATCTTTGTGACGGATCCAGACCCATGGAAGTGTGCTCGGGTCTTGCCTGACAAACACATCGTCAAGATGCCTCTAGAGACCTGTCAGATGCTTGCTATTGTGGCATCTGAGAAGTGGGGTCGTGGGTTCGGTACGTTGCCTAGACTCGATGGAACGCCATACAGCACAGAGAAGGGTGCGTTTCGTAACCACCCTTGCACTATCTGGGCTGGTGATTTTGTTCTCAACTGGCACTGGTTGATCCAGCATGGTCTTGCCTTGTGCAATGAGTATTCTGAGCGCTATCAGAAGATTCACAGTTGCCTCAAAACGATTGTGTATGCCAAGTCTATCTTCCCTTACGCTGACCCTGCTGGTAGGTCTGGTAAGGAACCCACACCATTCGCCCGTGCCATGCCTGTAGAGTGGAAACATGATACCAGCATCGATACTTTCACTGCTTACAAGCGATACATCGCATCTAAACCATGGGTGAAGGACAACTATCTCCGTATCCCTAGCCGTAAACCTGACTGGATTCAATGAAAATCACACCTGAAATCATCAAAGAACTTGAGTGTCTTCTTGATATGCGAAAGAAGAGCGGTGAAGAAATTTGGGAAGACGGAACAGAACTTGAATTCAAGATTGCTGGCACCTTTGCTGCTGATAAGTTTATCGTCATCAAGAGAAAGGAAGCAAGGGTGGAGAGTAATCCAGACCCGAACCTAAAAGGACACCATGCAACCTGATCCTTACATCGAGTTTTTAGAGAACTGGATACCTGGGATCGGTGAAGACACTGATCTTCATGATGAATTGCACTGCCATTTTCATCTTGGGTTCTCTATCAATGATGAGGCAAAGTTACTAGGTTTTCAACTGGGACATCATCCTGCTAGTAACGTATTTCATGTACTCATTTTTATTATAATGAGTCTTACAATATACCCTAAAGACTATCGTAATAGTCTTTCAGACGTAAAAGATTTTTATAAGGCCTACCTTCTGGGTAAAAGGTGGCAACTTGTTTCTTATTGGTTCATCCCCAGACACATATTATGAGCGAAGTTAATTATAAGAAGCACAGAGTCTTCCGAGAGACTGACTCTGTAGTTTTCTATGATATCTCCGTAGAAAATTCAAACGCATCAGACCTGGTAGTTCATACTGGTCCTGCAATCTCTCCCCCAGATGATGTAGTTGGGGCTAAACAGTTCTACATCCATACACAACAGACAGATTATAATCGTGTTGTGTCAGGAACTAGGACATTTGAACTGGTGAATCCCACCTGGAAGTTTCCCTATCATATCGTCCACCTGAATCGTTCCTCTGGTGCTCTAGAAATTCCTGTGGGAACATATCACCGAAGTATCTCTGGTGCAGATGGATCTATTGTGATCAACCAGGCGATCCGTGGTGTGGAATTTGATGCAAATTCTGAATTTATTCCAGTTTCTGCAGGACAAGACCCCCAGTTATATGCTATACTGGCTCATGAGAAACCAGTGATCCATGCTATTGGTGAGTGACCATGAGTGACAAACCTTACACACTTGAAAAGAGAGGTAGTATGTGGGTATCTGTCCGCAAGGATGGAAAGACCCTGATTGCCGCTTCCACTAAGGAAGCCTGCGAGTCTAATACTCGCCATTATTATAATGTTTTTTGTACTTGATCATGAGTGATTTTCTTTGGGTTGAAAAGTATCGACCTAAGACTGTAGAAGAGTGTATTTTACCGGCAGAGATCAAAGAGATCTTTCAAGGGTTTGTGGACAAGGGTGAGATCCCTAATCTGCTTCTAACTGGATCTGCTGGTGTTGGAAAAACTACCATTGCAAAAGCCCTTTGCCACCAACTAGGAGCAGATTATTATGTCATCAACGGATCCGATGAAGGACGATTCCTCGATACTGTCCGAAACAATGCGAAATCTTTCGCTTCGACCGTCTCGCTTGCGTCAACTGCAAAACACAAAGTCATCATCATTGATGAGGCAGATAACACAACCCATGATGTTCAACTCCTCCTACGGGCGTCTATTGAGGAGTTTAGTAACAACTGCAGATTCATCTTCACCTGCAACTTCAAAAACAAAATCATTGAACCCCTCCATTCCCGTTGTGCAGTCGTCGAGTTCGGAATCTCTGGCCGACAGAAACCCACAATCGCAATGGAATTCTTCAAGCGTCTCAAAGAGATCTTGGATCTTGAGGGCGTTGAGGCGGATCAGAAAGTCATTGCTGAACTCATCAACAAGCACTTCCCAGACTGGAGGCGAGTCCTAAATGAATGTCAACGATATGCCAGCATTGGAAAGATCGACTCGGGTATCCTCGCGGCGTTTTCGGATGCCTCGGTGGATGAACTTATTCAGAAACTCGCTAGCAAAGACTTTACTTATGTGCGTAAGTGGGTCGTATCTAATCTTGATAACGATCCTAGCGCTTTGCTGCGCCGTGTTTATGACGGCCTTAGTACCGCAGTTACTGGTCCTGGTCTTGCTGCTGCGGTGCTCATCATTGCTAAGTATCAGTATCAAATGGCTTTCGTCGCAGATCAGGAAATTAATCTACTTGCCGCGCTAACAGAACTTATGGTTGAGTGTGAGTTCAAATGAGAGTAGAAATGTTCTCTATGTTTTGTATTGGATCGATTGTTAGCATTACAGCATTGAGCATTGCTACAATTCTCTTTATGCCAACAGAGCCAGAAACTGTTCAGATTACTATTAAATCGGTAGAATTGAAATGAATGTAAAAGTTATTCGTGTCGTAACTGGTGAAGAAGTGGTTGCAGAACTTGTTTCTGAAACTGATACCACCATTACTGTCAAGAACGGTCTAGTCGTTCTTCCTACGGGACAGAGTGTCGGATTTGCTCCCTGGGCAGCCGTGATCGATCAGGAAAATCCTGATATTACTGTGGACCGTAAGTTCATTGTATATGTTGCTGAGGTTGACTCAGCAGTCAAGAAGAAGTACAATGATCTCTTCGGTAGCAAACTGATTACCACCCCAGAAGAGAAGAAGATTATTGTATGACGTATCCTATTACAATCGTTGACAATTTCTTTGAAGATCCTGACAAGATTGTAGAGTTTGCGGAGTCACTTGAATATACGCTGAATGATGGCCGGTATCCTGGATATCGGTCACCTCTTTTAGGTGATGTAAACAGAAGACTTGACAACTATCTTCAAAGAAAATATATTAACCTGTTCTACCATGATCCTGATATCATCGGGTGGAAGTTCTCAAACTCTTTTCAAAAGGTTTGGCCCCACCATGAAGATCAGTATCATGGTATGAATTGTGGTATGATGCACAGAGATGGTATGTGGCAGATGGGTGGCATTGTCTATCTGACTAAAGATCCCGAACCAGATACTGGCACATCTCTGTATAACTTCAAATACGGATATGATCCTAAGATGAGTGACAACTTGTTTGCCATGCATCAACAACTGAATCGTAGAGAGGAAGTTGATCCAGATGTGTATCAGAAAGAATACGATTTCTATGCTGATCACTTTGTAGAGACAGTTCGCGTCGATAACGTGTATAATAGACTGGTGATCTTCAACAGTCAGCAGTGGCATGGGATCAAAACCTATGGCACTAGAAAAGATCGACCAAGACTGACTCTTCCTTTGTTCGGTGGCGTTGCCAGTTTCGGAACACACCCACCTCTATTGAGATAACTACATGATGAAACTGACTCCTGAAGATGCAATCTGGGCAGCTGACCAGTTCATTGCATACTTTCAAGATATTGATCAGATTGAAAATTACTTCCGCTCTGTCAAGATGGACAGGGTGGCAAACATCACTCCGACTCTCTTTGATGAGCAGTTGGAGGATGCTTTCTTTGATGACTTTACAATGTCCCCTGAGGACATGGACTTTAATATTGTCCCTGTCGGATCTGGTGGACTCGATAACGATTATTTCTCCGAACTCCTGGGTGTTGTGGCCTCGCACGTCATTGAGGACAGCATCCCTGGTCGAGAACTGAAGTGGTTGGTTACGGAGAAGAATACTGGCAAGGTTGTGGGATTCATCCGCTTTGGATCTCCTACGATCAACTCCAAACCTAGGAACGATTATCTCGGTGCGGCTCCCGATCTGGGACTGTTCAACCGTCATGCCTGCATGGGATTTATCATCGTTCCCACTCAACCCTTTGGATTCAATTACCTGGGCGGTAAACTCCTGGCACTCATGTGTGCCTCCCATTTCGCCCGTGAAGAGGTCTCTAGGCGCTTTCAGAAGGATATCTGCTGGTTTGAGACAACATCGCTCTACGGGACTGCTAAGGGCGTCTCACAGTACGATGGACTCAAGCCTTTCCTGAGGCATATCGGTGACACAGTATCAGACTTTACACCCCTGATGCATGACACTGAATTTCATCGTATGCATAAATACTTCACAGTCAGGAATAATAACAAGAAACTAACGCTTGATACAGCATCATCTAAAAAACTCAAGCGTCAGAATCGAATGGTCTCTATCATCAAGAACAGTCTTGAAGACACCGCTAAGTTAAAGACTTTCTGTGAAGTGATGGAGCGTGCTAAGACCCTCACTCAACAAAAAAGATTTTACATATGTGATTACGGATTCTCGAACATCCGCGAAGTTCTGTCAGGGAAGGATACAGAACTCAAGCGTGGTCCGAGATACGATGATTACTCCCTCGATAACTTGATTGCCTTGTGGAAGAAGAAGGCGACAAAGAGGTACAACAAACTTAAGAGTGAAGGCCGACTTCGTACAGAACTTGAAGTCTGGACTAAAGGAGAAAACATTGACATTATCCGATGAACTGCTCAGTAAAACTATCCAGATCTGGAAAGATCTTTACTGAAGATGTCATCGCTTCTAATTATTGCGATGCTGAAGGTGCAGCTCTAGCACGAAATCCTGACGCCATTGTAGTTAGTGTAAGCGTTTCACATGACTCATCTATCAAACAAGATTAATTACCCTGATCGTTACTTGTTAAAAGAGGACTATCGTCCAACGGGAAAATTCTCGAAGATCAATCCTCTTACATTTACGATCTTCAACCTCCCGATCATTACATTATTGGCATTCTTATTGGCACTATGACCGTTGAATTGAAAGACTGGCTCAATTCTATCAACATGAATAAGAAGGATCTGATCAAGGAAGATCCCTCTGTTGAGAAGAAGTATCCAGCATATATTATTAACAAATGCATGGCAGGACACATGGATACAATCATGTATGCCAATGAAATGAATATGCACGCATCACTAGATCGTGATTTGCAATATGAATTTTATCTAAATATTGTGAGAAAAAAGAAAAGATTTTCCCCCTGGCTACGCAAAGAGAAAATCAAAGACCTGGATCTAGTAAAAAAATATTACAAGTATAGTAATGCCAAAGCGGAACAGGCTTTAAAAATCTTGAGCAAAGAACAACTTGAATTTATTCGTCAACGATTTGATACTGGAGGATTGAAATAATGTCTGTTGTGAATGAGCCTGAATACTCTTGGTCACCTGATAAGATGGTTGAAGTATTTTTGAACGAACCAGATGACTTTTTGAAAGTAAGAGAAACCCTGACTCGCATCGGAGTCGCTTCTCGCAAAGAAAGAAAACTGTATCAGTCTTGCCATATTTTGCATAAGCAAGGAAGATACTTCATCGTTCACTTTAAGGAACTGTTTGCTCTCGATGGAAAGAAAGCAAACCTTATGATTAACGATGTGCAGAGACGCAACAGAATTACCCAGCTCCTGGTGGACTGGGGACTGGTAACTGTTAAGTCCGCTGAGGATATTAAAGACGTTGCACCTCTGAACCAAATCAAAGTCCTGTCTTTCAAAGACAAGGGCGAGTGGGATTTGGAAACTAAGTATAATATCGGTAAAAAATCTGCAGTAGTAGAGACTACCTAGTCTCTCTGACGCCAATCGTCTGGTTTGTCACGTTGGAACCAGTCAACGATCTCGTCAGCACTGCCGAACCCCGTTCTGTGATTGGATGGGTCGGGGTCACCTAGTCCCATCCTATTCATAAAATCATCCATGCTACCTTCTTGCATGTCTGGATTTGCAGCTTGACGGCGTGCTTTATTCAACCAGTCACGAGCAGTAGTGTTTGCCTTTCCAAGTTTTTCGGCCCAGATCATGTCTGGTAGATCTACTTGTTGACCGCTTGCAATCTTTTTGCAGATGCCTTCCAAACGAAGACGGTACTGGGTAGACAGCATATTGCTATTCCGAGAGATAGTGTTCTAACTGGTTGATTCGAGTAAACTCTGTATGAAGAGCCTCAGATCGTGTGTGAAGAATGTCGCGAATATCATCCGCAATGTAAGTAGGATCGATGCCATCTTCTAGATATTTGTCGATCGCTTCTTTGAGGTATCTGTACCTATGCCATTCTTTTGAGTATGGTTTATACATGATGTAGTAGTAGGATACGAAATTATTTAGCGGGTATACCGAACCCATTATAATGCAAATTATGCTATAGTGACACATAAATAATCGTGGATGCCTTCGGGGTCCACAAAACACAAACTCGCTTTTAAAGGAGCTACAATAATGACTGCATTAACGAAGTATAATGCTGCCAACATTAATCAATTGTTGGAGCGCATTACTAAGAATAGCATTGGTATGGACGATTATTTCGACCGTATCTTTAGTTTGCATGAAACGACATCTAACTACCCACCATATAATCTGGTAGAGGTGTCCAACGTAGAATCACGTTTGGAGATTGCACTTGCAGGATTTAAGAAAAAAGAAGTTTTGGTCTACACCCAAGACGGGAAACTCTTTGTCGAAGGACAGAAAGAAGATAAAGAAACAGGAACCGATTATATCCATAGAGGAGTGGCTCAACGATCTTTCACCAGAACTTGGACCCTGGCAGAGGATACGGAAGTTAGATCAGTGGAATTTGAGGATGGGTTACTTCAGATAGTTCTTGGTAAAGTTGTTCCTGAAGCACATAAGCGAAAAGATTATCTATGAAACGCAGGTTTTTAGATCATGTAGTCGTTGAAGAAACAAAAGAAGTGTGGTTTAGAGGTGACTACCCTACCTGCATGGGTATCCCTGAATTCATGAAAAAGCATTATCCTGGATATACATCACACATCACTGACACAGAGTCTCTTAATAAATTGAGAGACTCTAAATAAAAGAGTCTATCGTCGCCGCGATGGGAGGTCTGGCAACAACCAGAGCAACCTCCCTTTTTACTCATTCTGTATTAATTAGTCATGTCAATTCAAGTTGCTCGTTTGCGATCTGGTGAAGATGTAATCGCAGACATCAAAGAAATTAGGAACACAGTCAAAGATCCTGTTGCGTATCTGTTCCGTCAACCCCGTATCCTTACTCTGATCAAGGAGAGTGAGGCTATTTTGTTGTCGGAAAATACAGAACCATCAGGTGACCCCAACGCAGTCCGCGTTGCCTTTAGTTCTTACATGCCTCTATCAAAGGATACGGAGTCTCTGATTCCTTTTGATTGGGTTGTGACCATCGGTAACCCCTTGGATGAAGTTTTAACAATGTACGAGGAGAATCTCAATGGCACTACAACTGATCGTTCTTAAGAGCGAAACCCTGCTTGTTGCAGATGTAGAAGAAGTCGGCGCTGAAATCGGTGAACCTGATTGTAAGTTGACTAATGTTTTTGAAGTCGTAAATGACGAAGAACTAAAACAATGGCCTTTGTATACAGATCAGAGAATCTGTATGATGTCTTCAGAATCTATCTTGACATTGGTCAAACCTAGTGGTAAACTGGAAGAGACATACAATAACCGTATTAAATGAGGTTCTATACCAACATCCAGATGGTCGGGAACCAGTTCTTGGTTCGTGGTTATGAAAAGGGTGAGAGGTTTGAGTACAGAGACCAGTCGGGTTGGAGACCAACTCTGTACGTTCCTTCAAAGAAAGAGTCGCGATATAAAACCCTTGAGGGCGATAATGTTGAACCGATTAAGCCCGGAACGGTAAGAGAATGTAGAGAGTTCATCAGCAAGTATGATGGTGTTGATGGATTCTCTGTGCATGGAAATGAGAAATTTATTTTTCAATACATCGCAGAGAAGTATCCTGAAGACGAGATCAAGTTTGACTTGAGCAAGATTCTTCTCTATACGATCGATATTGAGACCACATCAGAGAATGGCTTCCCCGATATTCAGTCTGCATCGGAAGAGATTCTGCTGATCACTATTCAAGATTACACAACGAAAGAGATCATTACCTGGGGTCAGGGTCCTTTCAAACTTAAAGAAGATAAAGTCCGATATATTCAGTTCAATAACGAGCGTGATCTGCTGTATGATTTCATTCATTGGTGGATGGATCATACTCCTGATGTGATCACTGGTTGGAACATCCAGATGTTCGATATCCCGTACATCGCTCGTAGACTTGATCGTGTCTTAGGTGAGAAACTTGCTCGCCGTCTCTCTCCCTGGGGATTGTTGAGTGAGCGAGAGATCTTTATCAAGGGTAGAAAGCAACTCACCTATGATGTGGGTGGTGTTTCTCAGTTGGATTACCTTGATTTGTATAAGAAGTTTACATACAAGGCACAAGAATCGTATCGCTTGGACTACATAGCCCAGGTAGAACTTGGACAGCAGAAATTAGATCACTCTGAGTTTGAAACATTTAAGGATTTCTACACCAAAGGGTGGCAAAAGTTCGTTGAATACAATATAATAGACGTGAAACTTGTTGACCGTCTGGAAGACAAGATGAAGTTGATTGAACTTTGTCTGACCATGGCTTATGACGCCAAGGTAAACTACAATGATGTGTTTTATCAAGTTCGCACTTGGGATGCGATCATCTACAATTACCTCAAAAAGAAAGATATCGTCATTCCTCCTAAAATACGAAACGAATCTAAAAGTGAAAAGTATGCAGGCGCATATGTTAAGGAACCGGTTCCTGGGTCTTATGATTGGGTGGTCAGTTTTGATCTTAATTCCCTGTACCCTCATCTTATCATGCAATATAACATCTCACCAGAAACCTTACAGGAATCACGCCATCCAAATGTTACTGTTGACAAAATCCTAGATCAAGATCTGACCTTTGAGATGTATAAGGACTATGCAGTCTGTGCTAACGGTGCTATGTACCGTAAGGATGTGCGTGGTTTCCTTCCAGAACTGATGGATAGCATGTATCAAGATCGTGTTATCTACAAGAAAAAGATGCTTGCTGCAAAGCAAGAGTATGAAAAAACTAAAGATCCAGAACTTGTGAAAGAGATCGCCCGCTGTAATAACATTCAGATGGCTAAGAAGATCTCTCTTAACTCTGCTTATGGTGCTATTGGCAATGAGTATTTTAGATACTACAAACTTGCCAATGCAGAGGCAATCACTCTATCTGGTCAAGTCTCGATTCGCTGGATCGAGAACAAAATGAATGCACATTTGAACAAAATTCTTAAGACTGACGATGTTGACTACGTTATTGCCTCAGATACTGACAGTATCTATCTTAATATGGGTCCTCTTGTTGACCGTGTATACGAAGGGCGAGAGAAAACTCATGATGGCGTTGTTGCGTTCCTCGATAAGGTGTGTTCTATGGAACTGGAGCCGTTTATTGAAAGTTCTTATGAAACGTTGGCCAACTACGTGAATGCGTATGACCAGAAGATGCAGATGAAGCGAGAGAACATCGCTGATCGCGGAATCTGGACTGCCAAGAAACGCTATATCCTCAATGTCTGGAACAGTGAGGGTGTTGCTTATGCCGAACCCAAACTTAAAATCATGGGTATTGAGGCAATCAAGTCATCAACTCCTGCACCTTGCCGCAAGATGTTGAGAGATGCATTCAAAATCATCATGACTGGCAAGGAAGAAGAGGTTCAGGAGTACATCAAAGAATGTAGAAAGACATTCAAGGCTTGTGATCCTGAAGAGGTTGCTTTCCCTCGTTCGGTCAGTGACATCACTAAGTACAAATCTTCTTCAGACATTTATGTTAAGGGTACCCCTATTCATTGTAGAGGTGCTCTCCTTTTCAATCACTACATAAGAGAGAAAAAACTGACGAATAAGTATTCTCTTATTCAAGATGGTGAGAAGATCAAGTTCTGCTATCTAAAAATTCCTAATCCGATGCACGAAAACGTAATCTCTTTCATCCAAGACTTTCCAAAAGAACTCGGCATGAACCAATACATTGATTACGATCTTCAGTTCAATAAGTCGTTTATTGAGCCATTACGTGTTATAATGGACAGTATTGGTTGGAGCGTCGAAAAGACCAACACCTTAGAGGACTTCTTCTCATGAAAAAATATGCAACACTCCCTGCAGAAAAACGGGAGCAATTCAATCAGGCTCTCAACCTCTTTGTTGAGTCTGTAATTGAACCGGATTCCAAACTGAGATCAGAGGCATACCATGATGGGTGCTTAGATGAACTGATGGAAATCCGTGAACATGTGTTAGAATACCTTAAAACCTTGAGACTCAAATGAACTTTATTACTGAACTAGCTAAGGAGATCAAGAGTGAATACGCCCAAGTCGCGTCTGAAATCGATGATCGCGAAGAGTATACTGACAGTGGTTGTTATATTCTCAATGCTGTCCTTTCCGGTAGCATTCGTGGTGGCGTATCGTCTAACAAAATTACTGCCATTGCAGGTGAATCTTCCACTGGAAAGACTTTTTTCTCACTTGCGGTCGTTCAAAACTTTTTGAATGACAATCCAGAAGGTGGTGTAATTTACTTTGATACCGAATCTGCTATCACCAAGAAACTCTTGGAAGAACGCAGTATTGATACTAAACGGTGTATCGTATCTAAGGTTTTGACCATTGAGCAATTCAGGACTCAGGCTCTCAAGATCGTAGACAAATGTCTGCAAACTCCAGCAGAAGATCGCAAACCATTGATGTTTGTGTTAGACTCTCTGGGGATGCTTTCGACTGAGAAAGAAATTACCGACGCTCTCAACGACAAACAAGTTCGAGACATGACCAAATCTCAATTGGTCAAAGGTGCGTTCCGTATGCTTACCCTTAAACTGGGTCAGGCAAACATCCCAATGCTTGTAACCAACCACACCTACGATGTAATCGGAGCTTATGTACCAACTAAAGAAATGGGAGGAGGTTCTGGCCTCAAATATGCAGCGTCTACGATCATCTATCTCAGCAAGAAAAAAGAAAAAGATGGAACAGAAGTGGTCGGCAATCTTATCAAAGTTAAGACTGCTAAGTCGCGTCTGAGTAAAGAGAATAAAGAAGTAACTGTTCGCCTCTACTATGATGAGAGAGGTCTTGATCGCTACTATGGTCTCCTAGAACTGGGAGAACTTGGTGGTTTGTGGAAGAATGTTGCCGGCCGTTATGAAATGGACGGTAAGAAGGTCTATGCTAAGGCAATCTTAGCTGATCCTGAAAAGTATTTCACTGACGATATTATGGAGCAACTTGATGAAATTGCGAAACAACAGTATTCTTACGGATCATCTACATAAGTTCATCCATGTCTATGATGACGCTCTGGAACCTGGTATTTGCGATCAATTAGTCACACTATTTGAGCAACAGGAACCAGAGATGGTGGACAATTCTGGTAGACCTCAGTTCCAGCAGTGGAATTTTACTGAGAATCGCCAGTTAGATGATGGTTTGCATCAGCATTTGGTCAAGAGTGCGATGAAATATCGCGACAAATACTACCAATCTATGTGCGAAGAGGTGTTTCCAGAGCAGCATCAGTGGGAACAGTTCCGAATCAAGAAGTATCGCAAGGGTAGCACTGATCAGTTCAAGACTCATGTAGATGTTGGTGACTATGCCTCAGCTAGGAGGTATCTTGCCATGTTTTGGTATCTTAATGATGTTACTGAGGGTGGTGAGACAGAGTTTTTGCACAAGAAAATAGAACCAGAGAAGGGAAAACTGGTCGTTTTTCCCCCATTTTGGTGCTTTCCTCACAAGGCCATGCCTGTAGCGAGTTCCGACAAGTACATTTTGACAACATACCTGCACTATAAATGAATAGTATTGAGCATTCTATCCTCAAAAATCTTGTCATCAATGAAGATTACACTCGAAAAGTGCTGCCATTCCTTAAGGAAGAGTATTTTGAGGACGGAAATCAGAAGGCAGTCTTCCAAGAGTGTAGAGAATTCATCAATAAGTATGACTCTAGGATCACCTATGAGGCCTTATCGATTGAGTTGCAGAATCGCACAGACCTGACTGAAAAGGATTACATAGAGATTTCTCAACTGGTCGATAGACTTAGATCTGATGAAGAAGATCAGCAACTTCAGTGGTTATTAGATGTAACTGAGACCTGGTGTCGCGATCGTGCCATCTACTTGGCACTTATGGACTCCATTTATATCACAGAAGGCAAAGATAGTAAGAGAGATCGTGGTGCGATTCCTTCTATCTTGACAGAGGCTCTTGCTGTATCATTTGACAACCATATTGGACACGATTACTTAGAAGATTTTGCAGAACGCTTTGAATCCTACCACCGCAAAGAAGATCGCATCCCATTTGATCTTGGTTACTTCAATAAAATTACGAAAGGTGGTCTTCCTAACAAGACTCTTAACGTCGCTCTTGCTGGGACAGGTGTCGGTAAGTCTTTGTTCATGTGCCATATGGCTAGCGCCTGTCTCGTGGACGGATATGATGTGCTTTACATTACAATGGAGATGGCAGAGGAGAAAATTGCTGAACGTATTGACGCAAACCTCCTGGACGTAAACATTCAAGACATTGTTGAGATTCCACAACAAATCTTTGAGAAAAAGATTGACAAACTGACACAGAAAACTCGTGGTCACCTAATTATTAAAGAGTATCCCACAGCATCAGCTCATGTCGGTCACTTCCGTGCTCTCCTTAATGAGCTCGCTCTTAAGAAATCATTTCGACCTAGTATTATTTTCATTGATTACCTTAATATATGTGCTTCCAGCAGGTATAGCAAAATGGGTAATGTCAATTCATATAGCTATATTAAAGCAATTGCTGAGGAGCTTAGAGGGTTGGCTGTCGAAGCAAACGTCCCTATCGTTTCTGCCACGCAGACCACTCGTTCTGGTTATTCTAGCAGCGACGTTGACATCACTGACACTTCTGAGTCCTTTGGTCTCCCTGCTACTGCTGATCTTATGTTCGCCCTTATTTCTACTGAAGAGTTGGAATCCCTTGGACAAATCATGGTGAAGCAATTGAAGAATAGGTACAATGATTTGAACGTTTATAAGAGATTTACAGTGGGAGTTGACAGAGCGAAGATGCGTCTGTATGATTGTGATCAGTCTGAGGGTGGTGAACTTATAGATTCGGGTGATGAAATTACATCTACACTGACCGATACGAAATCTAAGTTTGCTAGTCTTAATTTCTCATGAACATCAAAGCAATCAGACCTCCAAACTTTGGATGGCTTGAAAAAAAGTTGAGTGCTGAAGAGATGAAGCACCTTTGGACTTGTGTAAATGATGCAGAATTATCAGTCAAGCACAAACTAGTCGGAAATATTCACGAATCTAAGCTTTTACTTGACAAAGATGGTTGGTTTTGGGATAATACTCTTAGCGAACTAATCTATTTGTATGAAGATGAGTTCGGTGGATTGGGTAAAAGAGTGCCTTCTTCGGGAAGGCATGGTTACATGCTTCCATCGATGTGGGTTAATTATCAAAAACAAGGTGAGTTTAACCCATCACATGGTCACACAGGAGTCTATAGTTTTGTAATCTGGATGAAGATTCCTACCGATTGGGAAGAGCAAAACAAACTACCAATGGCTGCAAATTCTAACGATCCAAAGATTTCATCTTTTGTTTTTTATTATTTGAATACTCAAGGTGGAACAGAAGAATGGGGTTATAGGTTAGATTCTACATATGAAGGAACAATGTTGTTCTTTCCATCAACAATGTCACACGCAGTTTATCCATTCTTTAACTGCGAAGAGGATAGGATTTCAATATCCGGTAATGTTCTCTTAAATACCTCGCAATAATTTAATGAAACTGTTTAATGTTATCTTGGCAGGCCTGATCTTTGGATCTGCCATTGCTCCAGTGAGAGCAGATGAAAGTAAAGTCAAGGGTTGGTACACCATGGATGCCATGGGTTGTATGCTTCTTCGTGAATGCAGTGACGGAGTGGTAGAAGTCAAGACAATGGATGATGTTGTCGAGTATTATGGTGGTGATTATCCCTATAGTGCTGCGGTTGAAAAAGAATTTAATCGCCTAGTAACCACCTTGAATAAGATGGGAACCAAGGTTCACATCGCACATAAGAAGTATTTCCCTCGAATGCATCGTGGTGTTTATCACACAGTAAGTAATCATTTTTATTTGAATGAAACTTACATGCATAAGCCACACACTCTGATGTCTGTGATGCGTCATGAAGGTTGGCACGCTGCACAAGACTGTATGGCAGGCACAAATAAGAATACTTTGATGGCAATCATTCATCCAGAAGAAGATGTGCCAAAAATGTGGAGAAATCTGGTAGAAAGGACATATGCAAACCATGCTGTCCCTTGGGAAGCAGAAGCATACTGGGCTGGACATACAGCAAATATGACACAGGATGCACTAGATGCCTGTGTTCGTGGTAATATGTGGGAGGTATATCCACCCACACCAATGACCAAAGCTTGGTTAATCGAAAACAATTACATTAAGGAATAAAATGCAAAACTTTGACAACTACTGTGAATTCGTAGATCAAGTCACGAGTCAACCCTCTAAGTCTAGTGAAACTTTCCTAGCACGCCTTGATGAACTGGAAGCAAACAACTGTGAGATTCATCGTTTGCTGACTGCTGGTGTTGGACTCAACGCTGAAGGTGGTGAATTCCTGGAAATCGTGAAGAAAATTGTGTTCCAAGGTAAGGAATACAACGAAGATAATCGTGAGCATATGATTATCGAACTGGGTGATGTCATGTGGTATGTTGCTCAGGCATGTATGGCACTGAACATTGACATGAATGAGGTGCTGGACATCAACATCAAGAAACTGAGCAAGCGATATCCTGAAGGGACTTTCGATGCTTACTTCTCCGAGAACCGAGCAGCTAATGATCGATGAGTGAGAAAATTACTCCTGAAACATACATCAAAATGAATCAGGAGTTTGAGCGGGAAGGAACTCCTATCAGGATTATCGTTCCCACTCAAGAACAAATTGATAATCCCAATGGTGTCAAACTCCCAACAGAGTTTAAACCACAACCACCGATGGATTTTAGTAACCCTTGGCCACATGGTAACCCTAATTAATCACCTTGTAGCATTCTTTCAGGTTGTTGTGGTAGGTTGTATTCAACCTGTCAACTGGAAGTATTGTTATAGGGTGGATCAATGGTTGATACCTGACGTAGTTGAAGGGTATCAACTGTGGTCTGGAGAGAAAAAAGCCTATGATAATGAGAAGGACTATCTAAATAGTCTGGAAGACAAGCAGTGAATCATGTCAAAGGCTGGTTTTAAGTACGAGACAGATATTATCAATAAACTTAAACCTTTTGGTTATATTCCCGAGGGATATGAAAATCCAGCAGGTGCTGATGACTCTCAACCTGACATAACGATCAGAAATTCTAAAGGAGTTAAAGCGGGAGTTGAAGTAAAGTTAGAAGAGGGTGCAGCTTTTGGATCTGGAACTTTACAGTTTGATGTTACTGCTGTTCTAGTAACTAATAAAGATCCTTGGTATATCGCAGAAGTTGATCAAGCTGGTAATGAACTTAAAGAGTCTCAGGACTTAATCGCTAAAATGGCGAAGCAAGTAAACCTTGTGACAAAAGTAAACCAAGAATGGTATAAAAAGAATAATAAGTATGTCCCATATCAGATTGATCAGGGAACAAAGTTGTATAAAAGGTATGGAGTAAAACTTCCATCGAAGATGATCATGTTTGAAACAGATCAAAAAAATCTAAAAGATGTTTTTATTCCATGTCCAGCTAGCAATATTATAGATTACTATACTAAGAAGGACTGCCACTATATCCAAATTGGAAATAAAGGACTATATTGGTTTGGGAAAAAAGATCCTCTTGGTATAAGTCAAAAGATTGGAAAATTTGCTCCGTCAGAGTCTAGATTTAGAATTAGATTTCAACCGAAAGGATCCAGAGGTGGATCATATAGATTTGCTTTTGAGTTATATTGTAAAGGCTTAACTGCTTCTCCCTTTACTTTGGGCAAAAACCTGGGAACAGGGGGATCTTACAGAGGTGTTGCTGACGCTGATCTTTCGTTCTTAAAAATGTAAGTGAACCAGTTCGCAAACTGTCCACCTCCCTGTGCCTGCACGGTGAATTTCTGCTATAATAAGAGCATGAAAAACACCCACCTAGAACACCCTGAAGACGCCATCCTGTCTGGCGATCTGTCGGTTATAGATTTCCTGACCGCTCGTGATCACAAGGTTGCGATCAAGTGGGATGGTTCTCCTGCACTGGTGTGGGGTACCTGTCCTAAGACGGGTGAGTTCTTTGTGGGTACTAAGTCAGTCTTCAACAAGGTCAAGGTCAAGATCAATTACACTCACGCTGACATTGAGCGTAATCATGGTGACGGCCCTGTCGCTTGCATCCTGCATACTGCACTTGAGTGTTTGCCTGCACCCAACTCTGGTTATGTTCAGGGTGACTTCATTGGGTTTGGTTCTGGCAGCGTCTTCAAACCTCAACTGATTGAGTATGTCTTCAAGAAGACTCTTACTGATCCTATCAACGTAGTTGCACACACTCATTATGAAGGTGATTTTTCAAGTCCTAGCAGCGTTTTTTCTAATCCGTTTCCTAAGGATCAGTCTTGTATTATCAGTAGTCCTGAAGTTAACATTACTTACCCTGGCTATCAGTATCTTTCACTTCTTGCCAAAGGGATCGCACGATTCGCCAAGTTCCCCTCAGCAAAATCAGTTGCAGCAATCAAGCAACACTGTAACAAATTCATCCGAGAGCAAGGAGAGTTCCCTTCTGCTCGCGTAATGTATGATTCATTGCCTTCTAAATATAAGGGTGAGGTCAATGTCACACTGTTCCGTCTATATCTGGTCGTCTCTTCAATCAAGATGCGTCTGTTGAATTGTGTCAATGATACAGATTCATTTGTTGAGTGTCGTATAATGGGTAAACCTACTCCTCACGAAGGTTTCGTCCTGTCCCAAGGTTCCAAGGTCTTCAAACTAGTCGATCGCAACACCTTCAGTCACCTCAACTTCACCACCGCCAAATCCTGGAAATGAAAAAGTTCAGCGAATTCCTCACAACTGACAAGTCTGTGGCTCGCATGACAAATGTATTGGAGCAGGCAGCAGAAGCAGAGACTGCATCTGCACCTGAGGTAGAAAAGACTCGCGGTGGCATCACTGTTGGTTTTGGTCGCTTCAATCCACCCACTGCTGGTCATGGCAAGTTGGTTGATGCTGTCAAAAAGGTTGCTGGCACAGACGAGTACAGAATCTATCCCTCTCACAGTTGCGATCCTAAGAAGAATCCTCTGGGTTGCGAAGAGAAAGTTGACTGGATGAAAGCATCTTACCCCGAGCACGCTAACAATATTGTGTTTGACTCTAAGATGAAGACCATCTTTGATGTATTGCAAGCAGCACATAATGCAGGATACCGTTCGATCAATATCGTTGTGGGTTCTGACAGACTCAAAGAATTTGAGAGGCTCGCGAACGACTACAACGGTCAGCTCTACAGTTTTGATACGATTAACGTTGTTTCTGCCGGTGACAGAAACCCTGATGCCGAAGGTGTCGAGGGTATGTCTGCCTCTAAGTTACGAAAAGCAGCTGCAGAAGGAGATTATGACACGTTCGCCAAAGGACTCTCCCAAGAACTGAGTGACAAGGCCAAGAAAGATCTGTACAATTCTGTTCGTTTGAACATGAATATTATGGATGTGGAGGAAGAAGTTGAACTGTGGGAGATCGCTCCTAAGTTTGATTGGAAAAACCTCCGTGAGAACTATGTAAATCGTAACATTTTTAATGTTGGTGATTTTGTCGAGAGTATCAATACTGGATTGACTGGTAAAGTTATTCGTCGTGGAACCAACTATTTGATCTGTGTTACAAAGGAAGGATATCTGTTCAAATCCTGGATCAAGGACCTATCTGAAGTAAATTTAGTGGGGACTGATTCATATCGTGAGTATGTACAAGGGTTGACTCCTAGAGAGAAAATCCAGTCCTTCATAAATAAGAGTAAAAGAAAGTCTAGAACTGCGAATTGAAGACGATGAAGAGAACCTTCTTTGAGGATCTTCCTGCAAGAAAGAACCCTCCTTACCAACCTGGCAGCCCTAACAGCCCTGCTCAGGGTCCTAAGGGTGGATCTGACGACGAAGCATCCGCAAAGCGTGTTCGCCAAGCCGTCTATGATATTCGTTATCGTGCTAAGCAAGATGAGGTAGAATTAGAAGTCGCATTCAATTCTTATATTGGTAATGCTTCTATGACACCTGTTGAAAAGAAGGCAGTTCGTGAAAAACTTTTTGGTGAATCATTTAATATGACTGAGGACGAAAACAGAAAATATTCTGTGAGAGTCCATGACAAAGCCGCTGGTAAAACTTACTATCGTAAGGCAGATCGTAAGACGATCACAAAACTCAGAGGTACTAAGAATATCTCATCTGTAGAGATGTCTACATATAAAACACCCACCGAAGATGAAGGTGAAGATAAACCTAAAAAGGGGAAAGAAAAAGTGACGATCCAGAAAGAAGCAAACGACGGCAATCTTGCTAACAACTATCCCCCATATGATAAGGTCACCCGTGGTGATGTGATTGCTGGGGCTACTGGCAAGGATGAAATGGGTGGTAAGAATAAGAAGAAAAAGAAGACCGCTAAGGAAGAGTGGGAATCTATTCTGTCTGATCCTATGCTCAGAGTTGTTTCTGACGAAGAATTAGAAGCAACCATCTATGATGTCTTTGAGGAGATCGAGCAAGAAGGTTTCTTGACTGAAACACTTGAGTTTATTGATAGTGACCAGTTCCTCGCTGAGGAAAGAGATGCTGGTGCTATGGCAAAGGGTAGACTCGAAAGAAAGAGAATGGGTGCCACTGCTGATGGTCCCCAAGCTGGTGGTGCTGCAAAGAGATTTGTTGCTAAGAAAGCAAAACAAGCAGTAAAAGCAGGTGCTGATCGTGTTGGTTCTGCCGTTAAGAAGGTAGGATCTGCTGTTAAGAAGGCAGGATCTGTCGCCGCTGCTAAAGCAAAGGCCGGCGTTAAGGCAGTTGGAAAGAAAACAGTTCAAACTGCTGGTAAAGTTGCAGGTGAGTTTTCTGCTGCTAAAGCAAAGCAGAAAGCAAAGGCAATGTCACGTCCTGACACTGCTAGCAAGTCTGAACCTCCTAAGGCTGCTTCAACTGACACAAGCAAGAGTGGAACTACTGCTGGTAGTGCCGCTGCAAAGTCTGATTCTTCGTCCTCTTCGTCCGACTCTGGATCTTCCAGTGGTGGAGAGAAGAAGAAAGGTTTCTTGCGTCGCCTTGGTGGTGCAATGAAGCGTGGTCTTAAGAAGGCTGCTGGTAAGACTCTCCGTGGTATTTCTACTGTCACTGATAAAGGTGCTAAGAAAATGGGAGAAGAGACTACACTTAAGGTCAGAGTTAAGTCCGAAAGTTACGATTGGAGAACTGGTTTCTTTGAAAATCTCAGCGATAACCTTGATCCTGAGGATGAAGAAAAGATCAACCTCAAGAAAGGAATCAAGAACAAGGTCACTATCAACCCCCAAATGGAGGAGACCAAGGCTGATCTTGGTAAGAGAATCGAAGAGGTAAAACTCAAGGCAGAAATCAATCAGATTGAAAGTAAAGTTGTAATTGATCCTCTGAAAGAAGCAGTTGACAAAGCAGTTGCATCGCGTTTGAAAGAACTGATGCCACAGAAAGAAGAGAGTGATATCTCTGCAAGTTTCAATCATCGAGTCGCCCAATTGAAGGGAATCAATGAGGAAGACTACGATCGTCGTGCTGCTGTCGATATTGTAAAAGCACAAATTCGTGCTAAGCAAGGAAAAGACTCTGTAAAATAGAAGTAACACATATATAGAGTGGAATTCGCTCTATAATCATGCTTGCATTCCTTCTACCCTTAGCATCGAAAATTGTCGATGCTGCTATTGCTAAGATTCCTGACGATGCAGAACTCGGTGAAAAACTGATTGACATCTGCTTGCATATTCTTGGCAAGGCAGTCAAGTTGACTAAAACTGATGCTGACGACAAACTTCTTGAGGCTGTTGCGAAAGCAATTGCGGCAAGAGACTAGTTGTGCGAGGGGGTTCTCAACGAATCTCCTTCGTATAAATAATATCAAGGAAAATTTTATTGGCTTATTCAAATGGCTCTCTGGGGAAATAACGATAATATTGGAGTAAGCTCCGTTAATGCTCTCGCCAACGTTGGTTCGGGTTTGGGAATTGTTACGGTAACTTCCGCAGGAGCCGTCACTGGTGGCATTGGAGTTTGCACCTTTACTAACCTTTCTGAAGGACAAGTGATCAGTCTTGGACTGGGACAAACATCTGGTTTTGGTGTTATCACTTCGATTGCAAGTAGCACATCGATGAGCATCACCACCACTGCTGTTGATAATAGAGATTGGAACGCTGGTAATGACTACACTACCAGATACATGATCTTTAGCACTCAACCCAAGTCTACTGATACTGATCCTGTATTCGCTCCTTCTTCCGCTGATGATCAGCGTACATATAACGCTAAAGTCTTTGCAGTTACTGCTGGCAACCTTGGCGATGATGCTGAAGGTGATGATTCAGGCAGAAGCGCATACCTGAACGCTGTTGCTCACGGTGGCTGGGTAGGTGTTACCTCATACACTGATATGCACGGTAATTTAAGAATTAAAGCGGAAACTCTTGTTGCTGCCTCTGGTATCAGCACTGGTAACAGAGCATATCCTATTGCATGATACTTAGGTGAATGAAATTTCTTGAGTTGAACGATCAAAATTATCTCTTATTCGCTATCAAATTTTACGATAATCCTCAGGCACTGACTGAGGATGATTTCTATGACGATTTGAAGAGATTTAAGTATGTTAAGCGTTTGCTAAAACGCTACGAAACTACGGGTGTCTTAAAGACTAACCTGATTCTAAATCATTTAACAATCCTGTTTAATGTATTCAATGATGCAACAGTTCCACTGTTGTTCTTTAAACTAGAACAGAATCTCTGGCCTTCTGCTAAGAGTTTTCTGCTATTTCTGAATAGATTGCCAGATTATCCTAGATCGTCTTTTACAGATATCGAAGAGGATAAGACTTGTTTGGAATTATTAAATGAAATCTAAAGCACTGGACAGAATCATTCATTATTTCAGAGAAGAGGCACCTGTAATGTCTTTTTCATCTGGTGGTGGTGCAATGTATCGTGGCAGTGCAAAGACAGACTCTGGTTCACCCACAGCAGGTTATGACAAACCTCTGGATCTAAGACGAAAGCAACCCTACAAAGACCGTAAGGACCTCATCAAGAGATGGAGACCAACAACCAAACGCAAATAGCAATTCTCTCCACTAAACTGGAGTCCATGGCCGATGTAATCGATCGCATGGACCAGGCTATCGGCAGAATTGCTGATATGAATGAACAGATGAGCAAGTTGTTAGCGGTTCATTCGGAGAAATTAGAGAAGCAAGATAAGGTAGATGACATCTTGTTCACTAAGATTGATAATCTGACAGATAAATGTAACGCTGAGTTTCAGATTGTCAAGGAAGGTTGTAGAAGAGATATTTTGATGGTCAAAGACCGTCTACAAGGAATTGAAAAAAGAATGTACATGGCCCTGGGTGGCATACTTGTACTATCTTTCTTTGTAAGACCAGTCATTTCAACTTTCGCAGAGCACTTGTTTTTATCAGGCAAAAGTGCTACAATAGAGAGCGTAGTGAAGGTTGCGAATGAGCCTGGTAACCGACGAATTCATCACCCTTATTTCTCCTAGACTGGAGAAATTCAAGAAGGTAAAGCCAGGACTCTGGAACTTTAGGTGTCCCCTGTGTGGCGATTCTGCTAAGCGCAAGAATGTCAGCAGGGGATACTTGTATAGTATCAAGACTAACGTCAATTACAAGTGCCACAACTGTGGTGCTTCGATGTCGTTTGCAAACTTTCTGAAACACATTGATCCAGAGTTACATAAGAAGTATCTTTTGGAGAATTTCAAGGACGGTAAGAGAGGTCGAAATGCTGCGCCAAGTGAAACTACATCCTTCGTTTTTGAGAAACCTAAGTTTAAGGCCAATATCCTACTCCCTCTATGTGATACAGTGGATATTGCTAGAACCTATCTTGAAAAACGTGGTCTTGATCCCAGTCGATTCTATTACGCAGAAGACTTTAACGAGTTTGTCAAAAGTTATAAGAAGAGTAATCATCAGAGCTTACGTGTTGAGCCTAGAATAGTCATTCCTTTATATCTTGAAAAGCAATTAATTGGGTTCCAAGGTAGAGCATTAGACCCTACTTCAAAACCTAAATATCTCACCATAATGATTAGCGAT
>Ga0209645_1000056_pt1 | contig 49222 bp, 55 predicted proteins | sample ETNvirenome_6_30_FD_184070 | JGI IMG/M metagenome (GOLD analysis project Ga0209645, IMG submission 184070) | Marine viral communities from the Pacific Ocean - ETNP_6_30 (SPAdes) (version 2) | ecosystem: Environmental > Aquatic > Marine > Oceanic | place: Pacific Ocean | collected 2013-06-19
GTAAAAGGTGAGCCAAGAATACGAGAAGTAATTAGAAGAAGAATACAACCTTTATTAAGAGACACAAATAAACGAGAATCATTACTAGAAGGAAAAATAGACAAATCAATAAGCAATGATAATTTATTTAAATTTTTAGAATTGTGGAAAAGAAGTGAGCAAGTAAGAGAGTATGATGGCAGAATTATACTTAATAGAGATTTAAAAAAGATTGATAGAGCTGAGTATGATAAATGGTTGGATAAACAAATAACTGAAATAGACGCAAAGTATGGGGTTGGTCAAATAATGGAAGGTTATTTTCCACATAGAAACATTCCTAAAAAAATTGTTGATGAATATATAGAATCAAAATCTGCAGATAAAGGTGGATTAGATGCTAATGCTAAACGTTATTTAAACGAAGAAGTAGTTCTTGGTACATTAGGCAGAGCTGATGGTGGAGCTATGCAACCATACAATAACATTATACTGCAGCAAGGAAGCAGAGATGCTAGTAGATTAAAAGTAAAAGATAAAACTGCACAAACTCTATCACCTAATCAACGTAGAAGATCAGCTAACTTACCTGAATACGAAAAAAGTATTAATGTATTGTCACAATATATGGGACAAATATTAAAAGCACGATATAATGCATTAATGGCTTTATCTAATGCAGAAACAATAAGAACATTTGAAGCATCTAAATACAAAGATGGTACGCCTGTTATGGGTAGTAAAGAAAACAGAGAGCATTGGGGTAGGTTTATGAGAATAAACACTCTTAAGGACATAGGTGGACAACATATACTTCCAGAGCAATGGCTAAATGATAAAGCTTTTCCAATGAGTAAACTATATACAGGGTTTACTGAAGGTCAGTTGTACAAACGATTAGAAGGTATGGGTAAGTTTTTTGGTAAAGAAGACATGTTCTTGCCAAAGGATAGAAACGGAAAGACTAGTCCTGAAGCTTTGTCTGATAGAATAAATTGGTTAAGTAATCTTGAGGCTAGAGTTAGTACATCTACTTTGTTATTTAATACTAGAGGTTGGGTTTACAACATGTTTGGTGGTAATGCTAACACGCTGATTTCTGCTGGTTTAACGCCATTTAAAAAAGCTTATGATTATAAGTATTTAAGGTCAATTATACCTGACCCTGCGTTAAAAAAAGGAGATGTTGATAATAGAGGTAAAGATTGGTTTTTAAATTGGGCAAAAGAAAAAGGTGTTATTGAAACGTTTTGGACATCTGAGTTATCTGCTAATACTTCTTTTAGAGCAATAAAAGGAATGAAAGGTTATGATAGTTTTATAAATGAGCTTAGAATGGCATCAGGTCTTAAAAAAGATGTAAGAACTGATAAAAGAAGTGTAATGGAAGTGCTTCAGAAATATAATATTGACCAAAAAGCTACTGATTTAGGTGGTTTTTTTATGAAACATGCAGAACAAGAACTAAGATTGCGTGCATTTTTAGCACATTATGTAAAAGCTAGAGAAGTGTTTGCTGCAAGAGGTGCAACGTTTACAGCAGATGATCCTGCTATATTAAAAATTGCGTTAGAAGGTACTGTTGGGAGCCAATATCTTTACAATAACGTTTCAAGACCAGTAGCAACTGCAAGCCCAGCAGGACGTATTATGAGTAGATTTCAATTATGGGCTGGTAACAGTTTGCGTAAACGTAAAGACATTGTAAAAATGGCAAAGGATTCTGGATATACAGGTGAAGCATATAACAAGTTTGAAAGAATGATGGCTGCTGATATGTTTATGTTTGCTATGGCAAGCATGTTACCTTACAGTATGTTTGATGCAACATTGCCACCACCATATAGTTACTATACTGAAATGTCACAAATGTTATATGGAAGTCCACAAGAAAAAGAAAGAGCGTTCTTTGGTACATTACCATATCCATTAAACATTACAGGTTTGATCACACCTCCTAGTGCTCGTTATATTACACAACCTGTAGGTAACTTAATGACTGGAGATTGGGAAAGGTTTTGGGACTATCAGATATACACATGGTTTCCATATGGCATGGTATTAAAAACGGGTAATGACATTATAAAATCGCCTATAAAAGCAGTAGATAAACTATCAGGCTTTCCATTATATAGGTTAAATTACATGTCTAAAGAAGATGATAAAGGGGAAGAATAAGATTTTTTGTAGCGTATATGTAGCGTATTGTACTACATTCATTGGCACAATTGGTATTTCAAAATGGGGACTTTAGAGTACAAACAATTGCCGAAGTGGTGGAACTGGTAGACACGCAGTCTTGAGGGGGCGTACTCTAAGTTCTTGTTTTTAAATACCTTATTCAATAACTAAGTAACCGTGTAGCGGTTATGTAGCAGAATGAGGCTTACATGTACAAGAACAATGGTTCCTATTATACAAGCGTACAGCTTAATGGAATAAGACTACAGCGTAGTTTACATACCAAGAACAAAAAAACTGCAAAGGTTAGAGAGCCAAAGGTTCGTAACCTATTATATAACCAAATACTAACAGGCAAAATTGACTCTAGGAAAAACAACCCTGGCTTAAAAGCTATGGTTGAGTTGTTCTTGAGAAAAAAAAGATTAGATAAAGTATCTCCTAATACTTACAATACATATAAGTATACCCTAAGACCTTGGGTAAAAAAACAAACTCTCCCTGAAAACAAGAACACTGCAATGAGCTGGATGAGAATGTTAAATGCATTTTACAATTGGGCTAATAAAGAATTTAAGGATACTGACTTTGAATTATATACTGACATCGGTCAAGCTATTAGGTCAAGAGTATTTACGGGGGGAGAAAAGGGGGGAATCTTAGGGGGATTAGTTGATTGTGGTGTTGTTGTTGAAGTTGGGAGTTTGTATGATTTTCAAGAGTTTGTTAGGTTGGCTTATTATACAGGCTGCAGACGTGCAGAGTTAGCAGGACTTTCTTTTAAAGATATTTACAAAGATAAGATGTTAGTTAGAGGGAAAACAGGTGAGAGGTGGGTTAAGCTGAATGCTCAAGCTAGAGAAATACTTGATAATCGTTTAGACAAATTGTGGGATTATAATTTAGATTGGATATCTAAAACATTTAGCAGATGTATGTTTGCTATGGGAATTGAGGACGCAATATTCCACGATCTTAGAAGAACGTTTGGATATGACCTAATACGACAAGGAATGCCAATATACCAAGTCAGTAAGTTGTTAGGTCACAGGAGCGTAGTGACCACTGAAAGACACTACGCTCCGCTCTTAGCTACCGAAGTAGATGACTTTATATTATGAACGTTTTTTAAATAAGTTTAATACAGTGTACTTATTACCGTTACCACTTTCCCATATCCAGCTATTTAACATAACTAAACACAGGATAAATACTAATGCTACTATGATCATCTGTACTCCTTAGTATATATGTTACCCCTGATAAGATGTATATCTCCAGGCATAACTCGTTTGATATTACCTTCTGCAGCACGTTTAGCCCAGCGTGTGACCATTCTTTCTATATCTTCTTCAAGAAGCTTGTATGCTGTCTCGCTTAACTGAACGTTTGCATTTTTAAATATTTTTTTAAATAGTGATTTTTTAATTATCATATTGTTTTCCTATTTGGTGACAATTTATTTAAATACATAAAAAACATTCTTTCTAATTGAAATGGTGTTACTTCTATAGCACTTGATAATTCGTTTATAAGTTGTGACCATTCGAGTGCTAATGTTTCTTTATGTTCTTCATATAGGTGTTCATCTATATGTTCTTGTTCTGTTGTCATTAATTTTTCCTTTAAATTTTTTAACTTGATGAGTTCTCCTGCAAGATAGACACTCATGTCTAATGCTTCTTCTAAAGCTTCTTGCAGGAAATCTCTTTTATCATCAACGTAAATTGTTTGTCCATATTTTTTAGCACCTAATTCTATTCTTGCTTTTATATAAGCTTCTATTTCATTGTTTATACCTAGTTGCTGCATATTGGACACATCTCTTTCTCTTTTCCATAAGTAGGAAAGTTTTCATAAACATGTATCTGTCCACCATAATGTTTTCTGTTGTATTCCCAGCATTTATTGCATGACTGACAATGTTTAATAAATTTATCTGCTCTAACAGAATCTTGGTCTTTATAAGGAGATCGTTTATACTGTTGTTTCTTTTTATCAGGATTGATATAATTTTTTATAAACTCATTCATTATATTGGACATTATGCTTCTGCTTTCTCTTCAAGATCAATATCATCAAGCCACAATGGTTGTTCTTGCTTAACCATATTGATCTTTACATTATCTACATTTATACCTAATGATTCTCCAATACTTGTTTTTGTATTTTCCAAGAACTCATTCATTTGTTCTGTGTTGTTTTCTAATAAGTAATCTTTAAACTTTATTGAAACTTCTATCGTAATCCACGAATTCATATCTTTCTTACTCATAATTTTTAAGTGAGGTGTTTGTCGCCAAACACGCAATTTTTTATTTCATTTATCAGACCTTCATTAACCACAGACCATCTAGGTCCTTTCTTATTTTTAATAGTTAACTGAAAATCTTTATTAATTACTAACACCTCACTTAATGTTATATCTTTTTATTAATTCTATTAAATGTTCAAACGGTAAAGCCACGTATGTTGGTGTGTGGTTTCGTGTAAATACTAATGCTGGTATGCGGTCTTTACAGTTTTTACTATTTTGCTCTAAGGCACTCCATATATTTAGTTTTTCTACATTTTTACATTCAAAAGAATATGGAATTAATTTTTTGGCTGCAGGAGATAACACAATGTCTTCTCCTGTCATACCCATTGTTTGTGATTTTATATCATCATCTTCAAGATTAGGAACTGCTTCTCTTAGTCTATCTCTTACTAAGTTTTGTAATCTTCTGCCTTTAGCTTTAGACTTACGTGCAGACATTAATCACAAACCCCTGCTTCGCATTTATCAGGAGCATTGTAAGTTTCTGGACTTCCTATACTATTAGTTTCTTCATAGGATATTGGAGGCTTACCTGGTTCTACCATGTTTGCTTTATATACTGCTAACATTAATGAACCAACATGAGATAGTTCTTTTCCACCTACTTTTTCTAATAATTTTGCAATCTGAAGATATACATCTATTGTAAAACAAGGTTTTAAATGAGTTATATTTTTCATGATATTTTAAGCCTCCTTTCTCTTTTGATGCTTGCGTACTCTACACCATCTGAGTTTATTTCACTATATTCTATAGATCCGTTTAAGTTGTTCATCATGTGTTTTCTAAGTTTTGTTTTATCAATAGATTTTGTAATCTTTACAAACTCTTCAGGAACATCATTTACATTACTAACTATTAACTTTCCTGCAGTTTCATAAGTTGTAAATTTTCCAAGGTCTGTTTTTATTGACATACCACCTGTTTTAGTAGGTTCTCCTGCATGTTCAACAATATCAGCAATTAACTCTTTTACTCTCTCTTTAGCATTTTGAATTTGAGTTTCTTTTGCTTGTAAATTATTTTTATACTGGGCAAGAACATCTTTTTCTGCTTTTATACTAGCTTCAGACATATCTAATGCTGTTAATACATGTTTTATATTGTTTGTTTTAGCAAGCATTTGCTCTTCAAGTAGTTCTTGTTCGTTTTGTAAAGTATTAAATTGGTCACTTGTATCATTATCATCACTAGTATTTGTTAATACTTCAAACTTTTCATGTTCTATATCTAAATAGCTATTAACCAAACTCCTTACCGTTGGTAAAGAGTCTGGTTTGTTTTTTATTTCTTTCATTTTTTCTCCGTTATAAATGTTATTTTTGTACAATCCATAAAAAAATATTCTTTTTCCAAAGAAACTTGTTTATGTGTTACTCTATAAGAACTAATTACTTTTAATGTTTTTACATTAGTTGTATCAACTCCTAAATATTTTAAAAACAAATAAGTTAAATTTCTATTTGGGTCATGATTATGTTTAAATCGTATTTCTACTGGATCTATACTATTTTTTGCTTCATTAAACATTCCTCTGTCGTAATCTTTTTGTAATAGTTGTATTGTATATTTTTTTAATTCAGGCATCAGCTTATCATAAATTTTTAAATACCAATTATTGTTTGTTGCTTCGCTTATATCTATTTGTAGCTTGCCATTAACCACTGTTAACGCAAAAGGAGAGATTATTTTTTTTACTTTTGAATCTTTAGCTGTAAAAATTTCTTCGTTTTCTTTAACAGATATTGTTTCAATTACTTGTTTGTTTGTGCTTCCACATTCTGTGCAAACACATACTCTATACGTAAACCCTTTTTTCTTTCTTTTTGTTGCTACGACTTTTAATTCCTTACTATTACAAACAAGACAATTACTACTATTAATAGGAGGTATTTCGTTAATTCGTTCTGTGTTTTTAACAAGTATATCTATTTTATTACTTAATTGTGTGAGTATAGATTGTATTATAGCCATTTAATTCCTCTAACTTTCTTAATATTGTAACCTGGCTGGTTCGTTAATTACTTGTGTAAAATTGAATGTATTAAAATCAAATTTTAAAGTTGTGTCAAATGGCTGATTGTCCCTGCTCTTTGTAGAGTAGAAGTGTCTAGTATTAGACGTTTCTAAACCGTCTAAACTCCATACATGGTCTGCTTTTTGACCTATTGCTGCACTACCCATGCCGCTGTGTTTATGAAGTTTACCGTTTGTTTGTCGTACACGATCTGATTCTGATTTTGGTATATGTGATATAGCTATTACAATGAGGTTTTGTCTCTGTGCTATTTCACGTAAAGCTGCTATAGTAGTATCAAGTTTAGATTTTTGATCTCCACTATAGTGTTCTGTAGTTATACAATCTAATGTATCAATAACTAGAACTTGAGGCATTTCTTCTGACGCAATTCGTTTTAAACCCATTACACTTGGTGCATAGTCAGTTACTTTTATATTTTTTAATATGTCTCCATATTTAGAACCATTTTTGTAACTATTATCTATTTCGTAAGAAGATTTTGATTCTGCAATCTGTCTAAAACGTCTCCATAATAAATCATATGAAAACTCTGGACTGATATACATTGTTTTTAATGGCAATTTACATACGAAGTTTTGAGTAAAAGCTGTTTTACCCATACCTGTATCTGCTAAAATAATAGCTAGTTCACGTGGACGCACCCAGTATTCATGACCAACATTTACAATTTGATTTAAATCAATACCAGGATTATTTTTACGTTCTTCTATCATTTTTGAATACATTTCATGCATTTGATCAGAAGAGTAAACAGGTATTAACGGATCATTGCCACGTTTTTTGCTAGAATAGTATATACAACTATTTTTGCAATTAGCATCCATTAATTCATCTATACAAGTATATTTTCGGTCATTGTAGTAGATGTAGTTTGTTACTTCTACTGCTTCTGATTCATCAAAACCATCGCTCATTTTAGACCAGTCTTTAGCCATTGCTATTGCAGCGGAAAAAGGAATGCCATTGCGTCTATAATAAGATATGATGCGTAATAAAGTATTACGCCTATTACCAGACGTAGGTCCATTACGATACATTTGTTGTACGCATGGAGCTATCTGATTGGGAGTTATATGATCATCAGATAATTCTGTTGATCTTGAAACTACCCTCTTGTTTGGTTTAATATTATTGATAATGGGACTCAATATCCTAGTTTTTATTTCAATTGGTACAACATTTACATCTCTTATTAATTGAGTAAGAGAATTTTTAGGTTGTGCTAATTGATGAATTTCTTTTGCTGAATAGTTAAATAACTCATCCATTGTTAGAGGTATTTTGATAAGATTTGTTTTTTTATTAATAGTATATGGACTACGTATTAATCTTGTTTTATCATAAATGTTGTCTGCTTCAGGAAAATGTTTTAATAATGTGTTTTTAACTACTCTTGGTAAGTCTATGCTTGGTTCAAATTTGTAAACATCAGGTATATTAATATGATATCCACTACCACTAAACCAAGGTATTACATGTGATTCAGGTATATCCATACCATAGCACATGTCATTAACAAACTCTCTAGTTTTACTTAATACTTCTTCATCTGTACTGTCTCCTTTGTCAATATCTAAAGTAAGTTGATTAATATATGTTTTGCCGTCAAATCCTTTTAAAGTATTATATTTTTCTTTGTGTTTAATAATCTCATTATCAAAACGATAGTAACTAACATATAGTTCTTGATTTTGTTCATTATTCGCTAACTCTATATACTTTGTAATTTCAGAAACGGGTATTATTTTTCCTCTGTTGCTCGGGGATCCTAATGCAACTTCTGTGTATAACATCATAATTATTCCTATATAAATAAAGGGGTACTTAGGGTTGAATATGACTAAGTAGTCAATGTACCCCTTTATTAGCGGGAGCCAATTATCCCATGAACTTTGTTGAATTATCAAAGCTCAAGTTTCCTTGGGGTAAGTCATCACTCTGCATCCATGCTTCTTTAGTAGAACCATTACTTACTTGATTAGGTAAAGAATCACCTGGATCATAATTGTTTGTCCAGCCACCTTTATCTATTCTAGCTCTATCTTTCAAGAAGTCTTTTTTAATAACTTCTTTAGGAGCATTAGTTGGATAGAATCTATTCCAAGTTGCAAATTTACCGTCTTTCTTTTTGTAATTAATGAAAGAGACTTCTTTGCCTAAGAGACTATTCAGGATATCAGGAGTCAACCTATTGTTTACTAAGTTGCCAGTAATACCTGCAGCTTGAAATAGTTTCTGTATTTTAAATGCACCACCCCAGTCAACTACTTGACCAGTGTGGTCTTTTCTAAAATTACCACTTACAGTGACAGTTTTTGGGTACTGTAAACCTTCAATTGCAATTTCTAATTCACATGCAATATCAAAGGTTACATCTCCACGACCAAAATTGACTGTTTTGTCTGTTGTATCAGTTGCACTTTTAATTGTGCCTTTGTTATACCAAACATTGTCGCCTAGATTGTTCTCACTGCCTGAATCACTTCCGTTACTTGTAAAGGATAAATCAGCCATTTAAGACCTCCATAGTTTGTTGTTTATTATTTGTTGCTCCGTTAGTAGAAGGTACTTTTGGAGCTTCTTTTTTATTTGATTTAACTTTATCATCAGAAGTTGCTGCTTCCATGATTGTATTGTAGTCAAAATCAAATACTTTATTATGTAGATTAGGAATACGTGAACCAATAGTACGCTCATCATACGCTTCAAATGATAGTATTGGTTTTTGTGTTTCTTTATCTACAGTTGAGTAACCAATCGCATCTGATATAGCTACTAACTTTTTGCCTAGACCAGCAGGTAAGGCAGGAGAGAGTTGTACTTTATTGTCAGTTATCTGTGTTTCTTTACTATGACTAACAAGAACTAAACATTTGCCTGTTTTTTTTACATAATTTTGAAACTCCATAATAATATCTAATACCATGTCTCTAGCTTTACTCCAACCTGCACCGAAAGCTGCATCTCCTATCTCATCAATTTTTAGTTCTGCTTTTACTTGTGCTTCAGCCCATTCATTTAGTTTATCTACTGTATCTATAACAATAGTATCAAATCCTAAACCTTGCTCACTATGCATAGCTTGGATGATTTCTCCTATACTATATACAGTTATTGGATTACCTACTTCGGGACCATTTCTATAGACATAACCACGTTGGTCTGGTGGAATAACTTCTATCTTATCTCCGTTTTGTCTTTTGGGTGGATAAATAGATGTAACAGGCACTACATTTGCGTCTTCTAAGAAATCTGTACCTAAGTCAGTATCTAGTACTAATGTGCCTTCTGAGCCTATTTTAGACCACTTAGAAAGCTGTGTAGTTTTACCTGTTTTTGGTTGTCCTATGACATACCATGTAAGACCAGACATCATTGATTTGAGGTCTAGTTTTTGTTTGATTATATTAATCATATTGTCTCCCTATGTTGTGGGTTATTGTATTATGTAGCACACCTATTTCCTAATTTTTGGCGTATAAATCAGGAAATAGGCTATATACAAACTGTTTAGAGTTTGTATATTGTTGTGCTTTTTGTAATTATTGGGTTAAGTTATAATTAGTGTCGCATTTGACCATCATTGATGGGAAATTGAACACTATATTGGTGTTGGATGGACTACTTGGATCTACTAGTTTACGTATTTGGTTATTAATAAATGAACCAGCCATACTAGCACAGTAATTTGTGCTTCTTGCATTACAAGGTTCACTGTCTCCGTCCTCATCATTGTACCATGTTTCTAAATATTCTAATTCAAATTGATGTAAGAGTCTTTGCATAAATTCTCTTAATCTACCATTACCTCTGTTAAACATATTATATGGAGATAATGTAAATCCATCATTGTCTCTTTTTAAACCTTCTTCAACTTGTTTTACTAATTTTAAAAGTTCTTTAGTCTGTTCATCGTTCATTATTTGCCATTGATACATTTGAAATGTTTCACTACCCATACGTGCATCAAGAAAATATGTATCAGATGAATAATAAACTCCTGCATTTATAAATTTATGTATAAAGTTTAACGCTATTTCTTTTCTAGCGTGCATACTGTCTACACCACAAATAACAAAAGTCTTTTGATTTCTATAACTATCCCATCTGCTATTTCCATATCCGTGATAATAAAAATTAGAACTCCAATAACAATTATCATATTTTGACCTTTTTATTGTTATTTCAGCTAAAGGATTTATATCTAACATTTGTTTGCGTAACATTTTTACTTTGCTGTTACCAATATGTGTAAGATCGTAATGCTGTACACCAATGTTTACTGCATCAACAACATCTGGGTCCCATAACATAAATTTAGTTGCACCAGCACGAACTAAGTTCATAGCAGTATAACTACCTATTGCACCACAACCAATTATTTCAAAATAATGGTCCTGTAGACGGTATATGTTCTGAAATCGAGTTGTAATCGAGCTCATTCGTTTCTCCTTCCTGGATAATTAAATCATCAATTGTTAGTATATCACGCATCATTGATGGTTGATGCATTTTTAACATTTGAGAATGTTGATTGTATTCTTCTATACACTTATTTACCTGTTCCAATGCATCTTTTTCTTCAACATTGCCAGCATGATAATGGTCTATTTGTGATTCTATCACACTTTCTAACATAGTTAAATAGTCTTCAGGTGTTTCAAAACCATCTTTTAATAGTTTTTTTGTAACTGACTCTATTTTTTTTACAGGTTTATTTTTTAAATCAGCTTGTCTTTGTAGTTTTGCTGCTTCTTCATTCATGTCTTCCATATCATAACTTGAAAATGAATTATTAAATAAGTCTTCATCTTCAATCCCATATGGATCTCCGCTTTGCCACAATGGTAGTGATTCGTAATTATACCTACTGTAGTTTGGTTTTATTGTTTTAGTTTTTTTTACATTTACAAGTTCTTTTACTTCTTTAATTCGTTTGTCTTTTATATCATCATCTTCTCCATTAAGAACTATTTCAACTTCGTACTCTTGTATACTAGTAATACCAAGTTTATTTGTTATTGGTTCTGCATACATAGCTTCATATTCTGCTTTATTATTAACTACAATAGCAAAAATAGGTCCTTTTTCTGCAAACTCTTTTATAGTTGCTTTATCTGTAGTTGACCAAAATGCTTTCATAGTATGATGAGAATGCCACCAACAGTAAACTAACTTTCCTTGTTTTATAATGTCTAATTCATCTTCTTGGTCAAATTCTTTATATATTTTAGACATATAATCTGCAATTGCTTGCTTATCTAATGTTGTTGTAGCTGCAGTGCAATCTTGTTTAAGTATAGTAGGAGATTCCATAAGTGGATATTCTTCTTTTTTATAACCTCGTATTGTGTTTTCTAATAAAACTGGAGCATATCCAGATATTTCTGTACCATGTTCTTCCCATGCAGTTCTTGCATAATAAATCATGTCCCAGAAATTTTTATACCACATTTTTAGTTTAATTTTCTTCATATTCTATTCCTATATGTTCATATATTATTGGATTTATTTCAGTCCAAGGTATTTTATATCTATTGTAAATACCCATTATTTCTTCTTCAAAAGGTTGTAATGATCTGTCAATTACATGTTGAGGTCCATTGTTGTGAATTGATGTGAGAAGTCCTTCTGCATTAAAATCAATATCAAAACTAAATGAATGATCTGTATGACACTTTTTAGCCATTATTTTTAATAGATTTATAAATATTGTTTTATTTTTTCCATCTAACTCTGTTTTGTCTGCTAGACCAGTTCCAAGTCTTGATTTACGACATGTTGTATTCATAACACATGAAATACACATTGCTCTGTATTTATGGTCTTGTTGTTTATGATGTCTATATTTAAATTGATCTGGTGTTGGCACTACGCATCTGTCTTCTATCAACATGTTTTCAGGAGTGTTTTCTGCGTAACCTCTTACACCATATCTTTCTACTAAACTACCTGGTTGTCTATGAGGATGTGTTGAACCTGCAGTATATGTTGTAGACCATCCTGCAGTAAATGATACATATTTAATTAGATCTCCTTCTTTTATCATATCATTAAATTCTACAGTACGATCTCCAAGACAACCTGCTGATGATTCTCCTCTACGGTCAGGGGTAAACATGCATGGTCCACTAAATTGAAATGCTTCCCTTAATACATTTTCAGTAAGTAAAGCTTTTAGTAATTCTGGATATTTTTTATCGTATATAATATTTAAATCAATATCTTTTATAGGAATTACTATTTCTTGAGTAATTTGATGTGCATTTTGATCATACCTATCTCCATTCGCTAAAAGTATTTGATACGGTTTATTTTTACTTAGGTCTTTAGGTATATAAGTAATATCTGCTTTATATCTAATTGTTATATAGAGTTTGTATTGATTTTTTGTATCAAGAACTGTGCTTCCTTCAAATGAAGAGTTTTCTCTGCAGCTTAACTTTACATCTAATACTTTAGGTATTTGTTTTAAGTCTTCAACATATTTTTGTAAATAATCAGTTATTTCTTCTAAAATAGGTTGTCCGTGTTTTTGCATTTCATATTTTTGTACATTATTTTCTATCCATATCATTGACCTTACTTGATTACTATTCATTACATCTTTTACTGTTGATAACAATCCTGAACTACCTTTTTTAGGGTCTGCTTTTAAAGTCTTTACAATATTATAATAGTTCTGTTCTTTGCGATTAGAGTCTACGAACTGCTTTACTGAGTTAAATCCCATTGTGCGTAATACTGCAGTTACTTTTTTATCATATTTAAACCATGCTTTACTGAAAAGGTTAATTATTTGATTATGATAATTAGTTCTATCTATTTGACTCATATTCTTTCCTCGCTTTTTCTGCTATTTTATAAAGTCTTTCTGACTCTTTTTTACTTTTTCCTGGTCTTTTACGAGTTAGTTCCCATTTCTGGTCCCATGTAAGAGCATCATATTTAGCTTGACGTTCTTCTGCTTCTTGACGTTTTTGTTCTTTTGATTTAGCCATCTGTTTTACCTCCCGTAATCCAGAATACAAACATTATTAATGTTATTGATGAGAATATTATCATGAACATACCTGCTCCTAAAAAGAATAGGTTCAGGATCCATTCTGATAAATCGATTACTATATTGTCTAGTATTATCATTATTTCATTTCCTTTCTTGTTAATGTAAGGCAGCCACGTTGGGATGCGGGTCCAATATGTGTGACTGCCTTACTTGTAAGTTTAATTGAGGAGCCTCCTACTATCTGCAATGTGGTGAGTACCCCATTCTTATAAGACTCGTTACAAAGCGTCATATTTCGGTCAGCTCCTCAATATATTTTAATTAACCGCCAGTTTTATTTCTGGCGATAGCGTGATACACTTCATCTGTATGAATAGGAGAGTCCAAGTCACTTACAAAGTTTCCATCTCCTGTTTGTACTATTGACTGACTTGGATTGATATTTCTTTCAATCAAGAACTCTCTAATAGTATTTGCAGTAGTAGTATATGTATCATAAGAAGCACCATCTAAAAGAGCCATAACTTGTTTTTCTTCAAGCTCAACTGGTTCTTCATTACTGTCAACTTCATTTTGCAATACATTAACTGCATGATCTACTTCAGATGCTGATGTTTCTTCCTCTACTGTATCACTATTTGGAACTGGATTTAGTTCTTCTTCTAACTCTACACTATTATTTTCTGTGTTATATTCGCTCATTATTTATTTCCTTTTCTATTGTTCCACCATTTAAGGCAGATGTTATTATGGGGTTAGTTATGCTTTTTTCTAGTAAAAGCGACTTATTTTTACCATTCTTTAAAAAAGACACCACTGAATATGACTTCAGTAGTGTCTTCTTGAGAGATTTATGACTCATTGCTGAGCCCAAGGTTTGTTTATCTTGGTGTACTCTTTGGTAAGACCAACTTTAATTTGTCTATCTGTTGCGTCTTTGTTAAAGATTTGATGTACTACACTGCCTTTTTCATCAATGAAGTACTGGGTTATTGTCTTTACATTCTCTGGCATATTGCCTCCTGTATTATTGTTTATTAATGCAACATCTCTTGTATTTTTTTCCTGAACCACAGGGACAAGACGAGTTTCTTGGTATCTTGTTACTTCTGATAGGATTATTTCTTAGCCACCTATAATATTCTTTATATCCGCCTAGGTGTCTAATAAATGGTCCTACTGATTTGAATCCTTTAGGAAATCGTCTTGCATCTTTAACTTTAACCTGTTGCATTATTGGTTTTCTTTGGTTGGTAGTTATGCCAAAACCAACGTATTTGGTTGATTGACATCTTTCTGATTTGAGCTTTGGTTTTATCTGTGTACTTAAATATCCATTGCTCAATGAATGGACGATTAGGAGTGAAACTCATGACTAATATCTAGCCATATCACATTCTGGACATCCATCATGGTGATTGTGAAATGGTTCTGTACAATGCAGTTCTTGGTGACGTAAATCCTCAAGAATGTTTGCATCGTTACGACTGATGACTTTATCACGCCAATCAGGCTTACGGATAAAATCTTTGATACCAAGGTAACACTCACGTGCAAACATTGCATAAATAGCAATGGCTATACTTATAATTATTGAATGACATATGAATTGAATCATGACTTACCTCCTTGAGTTTCTAGTTGTGTGAAATAATCTTTGACTAGTTTATTGGCTTTGCGTTTACGCCATTCACGATACTCAAGTCTGATTATGGCGATTTGAATACCGATAGAACCAATAATACCAATTGCTAAGATTGTTAAAGCTCCGTAAAGCATGAATGTGTCCATGATATACTCCTAATGTTTAGTTGTAGGGAGCCTAGAGAATGACTCCCTACGTTGATGATTACGTGACTATTATAGAGTCACTGCATGAGGATTAGATGGTGAACCCTCTGACTTGGCTACCCAACCCATCCAAGAACCATTGCTGGATATCTTGGTCTTGATTGGTCTACCTAACTGCTGACTTAGTGCATAGTTAGCTGTAGCACCCTTAGCTGGAGCTATACGAAGACCCTCTGGTAGCATGTTGTTGAGCTTATCGAGCTTAGCCACTGCCATTGCTGGGTTAATCATGGCTAAGTGTGCCCAGTTTGTGATGACTACAGTATCATGTAGCTTGGCTTTAGAAGGAGAGACAGGCTTTTGAACGACCCTACCATCATCATCTAACTTCCATTCTGGAACTTCTCTGCCTCCATCTATAACGACTTTCTGGTCTGTCTCGACATTGCGATAGAGCAAGCCTTGAGTATCTATGGTTGGCATTGATTGACCTACTACTGGTGCTCCGTTAGCTGGAGCTGGTTGATTGTTTGCTGTGTACATGGTGTACCTCCTATGATTATTAGTTATAGCATCCCTGTTGGGCGTCCAACTGCGTGAACGTGGTAAATCTCAACTGAATGACTTACCTGTATGCCATAATTGTTGGGGGTAGTAACTACTTAATTCACCCGCACGCATTCCTAATAAATTTTTTGTAATTTTTGATCACTTTGCCTTAGTTATCCACACATTATACACAGCTTACACCAGTTCTTTAAGAGATTGGTTTAATAAACAAACTCTAAATAGTCTGCATATAGACCATTTAAGAGAAAAATAAACCAAGCAGTCTATAATCAGTAAAAACCAGCATTATCTTCCAATATGGATTATGATTACGACAATGAAATAAACGAAGACGAGCTATATAGCAGCGAACAAGGACCTTTATCCCCAGATACGGGTGATCCAATGTTAAATATCACAGAAAACTTTGGAGATATACCTGAAGGAATAGAGGTTTGGGAGTGTTTAGAAACAAGAAGTATCTATATCCGTACACATGCCACAGGTAATTATGGAAAAATAGACTTTACAGCAGAGGAATTACATGAAATCAGAGAAATCGCAAGAACGATCGTTAATTGACCTTTTACAATGGAACTCTGTTCAACGCATGTCAGAGTCTGTAAACAAGCTATCTAGAGCAATGTACGTAATAAGCATAGTTCTTGGTCTAAATTTATTATTTGAAATTTTTTATCTGCTAATAAGATATACTGTTTAGCTATACTGTTATGATAACGTTGTATAGTGTTAGTATAGTATTAATCTTACTAACTATAGTTTGTTTAGAATACCGTAGAGTAACTAATAAGCTTAACAAGTTTAAACAGTATAGTAACAGTATAGATAACTATATAGTCTATACTAATAAAAAGCAGAAAAAAAGTGAGAAAGTCAAGAACTTTGTGCAAAAACCTTCAGATAAAGCGTTTTATGAAGCAATTGACATTGTAGCTGACCTCGAAAACGATATCCCAGATAACTATGTAGAGTTAGATAGACATGGCTAGGTGGGAAAAATACGATAGTAGACCTTCTCACTACAGCAAATGGCATAGATATCAGCCAGATCGCTTTGCTTATGTAGATATAGACGCTTTAGAGTTTTGTAAGGATTGTAAATCCCCACTAGCTGTAATGGAATTAGCTCAGGATGTAGGGCAAAAACGTAAAAGTTTTCTACAAACCCTGTATGTAGCACGTGGACTACAGGTCCCAGGCTACGTTGTGCTTTATACAGTAGCCCAAAATCCTCAAAACGATGGTGAAGCCATATCAGCATTCAGGATGATGAAAATATATCCTGAAATAAGCGAATTTCACGATGTGTCAGTTGAGCAGTACCTAAACTGGCTACGTTATTTGCATAATAACTGTTATTGTAAGAAAAAAGATGGACAGGATAGTACGGAAACACCTAAAACATAAGTTAGTTAAAGGAGCTAAGGCACGTTATGTGGAAAAAGCCTATAACATCTATACAAAACAAGAAGCAGATGAAAAAGGTATTACATACGAATACTGGCAAGACTGTGAACCGTGGGAATACGGGGTAACTGATGATGGCTATGTTGCTCAATGCCTTAAAAGACGTATTTACAACGGTAGGGTCAATCTTGTTTTTCCTTTTGGAGAAATGTTTATTAATACTACTGGTAATAGCAAGTTATTGTATGAGCCTCATAAAAGAAATAATTCCTTCTCAATGGTTTCAGCAAAGCCAGCTTGGAAAACAAAAAAAGGAAAAACAGTATATAAAAACTTTGCAAAGATATACGCTATTATGTCTTTACAGGGTGGCGTCAATTTTAGGAAATTGGCTGACGTACTTGGTAAAACAGATTCAAACCCTATTGCTAAAGCAAAAGCATTAGTTAAAAAAGATTGGATGAGAGAAATGATAGATGATCAAATAAAAAAATATTTAAAAGATAAAGACATAGATGAAGGAACTGTTCTTGAAATGATAGAAGAGTCCTACGGTGTAGCTAAAGATAAAAAGGATGCTGGTAACATGCTACGGTCTGCAGAAAACTTAATCAATATACTTGGTATGAAAGCAGACTCTAAAAAAGAAATACCAGACCATTTGCAAATAGAAGGTGTATCATTGGAATCTATTGCAAACGCTTTAGATCCAGCACAAGAAGTAAAAGCTATCTCTGAAGAAGAATGAGCGAAAGCTTAAACAAAAAACAAAAAGATAAAATTATCTCGGCTGTCTCTAAAGACATGCTAAAGTTTGGGAAGATATGTCTTCCAAACATGTTTAGTCAGGATTCTCCTGAGTTTCATAAAGAAATGGTAAGCATCTTCCATGACAAGACTATAAAAAAAATAAACATCATTGCTCCACGTGGGCATGCAAAATCATCTATTGGAGCTGGGGTGTTTCCTCTGCATCATATACTATGTGACCCTGGTCAAAAGGTTGTGGTACTTTCTTCTAAGACACAGGGTCATTCTATTGACCAGCTCCAAACAATTAAAGACGCACTTGAGTACTCAATGCCCCTACGTGCGATATTCGGTTACTGGGGACAACATTCAGCAAAAGTATGGACAAAAGACAGAGTAGTATTAAAGGACAATAGTGCTATTCTGTGTAAAGGTACTGGGCAGCAGGTACGTGGTTTAAAGTTTGGCAACCAAAGACCTACATTATTCGTTCTTGATGACCCAGAAGACGAGAACAATACAAAAACATCTGAAGCTATGGAATGGAATCTACGTTGGCTTTTACAAGGTGTAGAGCCTGGGCTAGACCCACACATAGGAAGAGTTCTTGTTATTGGGACTCCACAACATCAAAGTTGTTTAGTAGAAACACTTGCTGTAATGGAAGGGTACACAACAAAAAGATATAAAGCAATTCTAGATGACGGTAATGCCTTATGGCAAGAACAAGTTAGTATAGAAAGTTTGCAAACAAAAAAATCAGAGTTAGAAAGTATTGGACGACTTTCTGTGTTTTATCGTGAGTATCAATGTGAAGTTGTTGGAGATGAAGACCAGTTCTTTGTTGAAGATAATATTCAATATTGGGACGGTACATACGAAAAAGGAGAAGGACGTACTGGATATATAAACTTTACTCAGATAGGTAAAGATAAGTTTGATGAACCTGTAAGAAAACATGTTCATGTATTCATGGGTATAGACCCTGCATCTAGTATAAAGAAAACTGCAGATTATTCTGTTATAATGCCCATTGCTGTTGATTCAGATGACAATAGATATGTTTTGCCATATTTTAGAAAAAGAGTAAAGCCAATGGACTTAGCTGCAAATATTCTACAATATGATACAATGTATGCTCCTGCAAAAGCACATATTGAGTCAGTTGCGTATCAAGAGATGTTAAGAGACTATATTACAACTAAACGTTTTATTCCTGGGTTTGGTAAGAAAATAAACCCAAGAGGAAGTAAATCTTCTAGATTAGAAAGTTTACAACCTTGGTTTTTTCAGAATAAAGTATTTATAAAAAAAGACATGGAGCCATTAGTTGATGAGCTTCTTATGTACCCCAGAGGAAGGCATGATGATTTGCTGGATGGATTATATTATGCATTTATGGGTTCATATACTCCACCAGACGAAGAGTTTGAATCTACAGATAACAACACTTCAAAAGGGGGCTTTCTTGACTGGTCGGTACTCTAAATATGAGAAACTATTTAAGTTTTTAGATGAGCTCTCTGAAAAAAGTTTTACAGGAGAAATAAAAATAAATTATCATAAAGGGAACTTTTCCAAGCGTTTATGCGTTAAAGTGACCAAAGAGATATGATTCTCTATTAAGATATTTGCGATCAGGGACCACCGTAATAACGAAGCCCACTTAACAATAATGTTTAGGGGCTTTTTTTATGTCGGCACAAACTGGTAGGAATACACTAGATAAAAAAATGAAGGTGGGTACATCTTCCTATCTAGGTTATGAGCGTGGTGATTCCAGTGCCAACTCAAAAGAACCCGATGTTCTTTACACAGAAGAAACTCTTGAAAAATACGATCAAGAACGTGAGTTATGGTCGCAAAAGTTTATTGAATCAAATGATTTCCGCAATGGAAAACAATGGACTAATGAGCAAAGAAAAGCCTTAGAAGAAAGAGGTCAAGCTCCAATAGTCATTAATCGTATGCATCCGATGATAGAAACAGCAAAAGCGATGCTTACATCTAAAAGACCACAATTCAGAGCTACTGGTAGAGATGACTCTGATAGAAAAGTAGCAAAGATATTCTCTGATCTATTTCAATGGGTTTGGGAAAAGTCATCTTCTGATATGGAGTTAAAACAATGTATAGATGACTATTACGTTGGTGGTCTTGGATACATGTATGTTTATCAAGACCCACATGCAGATATGGGTAAAGGTGAAATATGCATGAAGGCAATACACCCACTAGATGTGTATGTGGACCCAAACTCCAGAGATAGATACTTTAAAGACGCTCAGCATATAATGATATGCAAACTCATACCAGACTCTGAAGCATTAAAAATATATCCAGAGTTTGAAGATATTATACTTAACTCTGAAGAAAAAAGCTCTGATAGATACCCATCTAGTAATCTATCTAACACTCTAGACCAAGTTATGATGGAAGATTTTGATAGAGCAAACGATGAGCAAGTATACAGAGAATATATAGAGCGTTATACAAAATTTAAAACTGAAATGTATCATATCTTTGATACAACAAATAAATACGAGTGTACGCTTACAGCAAAAGAATTTGATGATTATTTAGAAGAACCATATTTCGTACTTAATGGGGTAAATGAAGAAACAATAGTTACTGATTATAATGAAGTACAGAGATTAATGAAAACATATGAAGAGACTGATGGTGTTTATCATATGATGGTTAATCCAGAAACAGGTCAGCCACAATTAATGCCTGGAGAAGAACACGAAGGCTCTATTCCAAACACAACTGTGTTAATGGAATTAAACATAAAAGAAAAACTATACCAAGAAGAAAAGATTTTAGCAAACAAGATATTATGTGATCGTATTGAGTTAATGGTTTGCGTGGGTGGTAAGATGCTCTATAGAAGAATCCTTCCAATATCGGAATATCCAATTGTGCCAATGGCGAACATTCATAATAGGAACCCCTATCCTGAAAGTGATGTACGCTTATATAGACCTCTTCAAGAGTATATAAATAAGATACGCTCTCTTATTATTGCTCACGCATCCACCTCGACAAATACTAAACTTTTGCTACCTCGTGGGTCTGTTAATAAAAAACAGCTAGAGATGGAATGGGGTCGTGCAGGAACTGCTGTTATTGAATTTGATGCTGAGCTTGGTCAACCTATTGTTGCAGGACCCGTTCCACTTCCCAATGAGTTATACAAAAATGAAGCTGAAGCTAAACATGATTTAGAATATGGCTTTGGTATTTATGAAATTATGCAGGGTGGTAACGATGGTGCTCCTTCTACATATAGAGGAACTGTTGCTATAGATGAGTACGGTCAAAGAAGGATGAAATCTAGACAAGATGATCTAGAAAGCATGTTAAATGAGTTAGCTAAGCGTGCAGTTCCATTAATTCAACAATTATATACACAAGAAAAAATTATAAGAATACTTGAACCTTCTGGTACACAAAAAGAATATGTTATAAATCAAGAAGTGTATGACAGTTATGGGAGGTTAGTAGAAAAAGTAAATGATGTCACTGTTGGAACTTATGACATAAAAGTTGTTGCTGGTTCTACACTTCCAAGCAACAGGTTTGCACAGTTTGATTATTATATGGAATTATATAAAGCAGGGTTAATTGACCAAATAGAATTACTTAAAAAGACTGAAGTTGTTGATGTTGAAGGTGTATTGTCTAGACATGGACAGATGGTACAAATGCAACAACAAGTTCAGTCACTAACAGAACAAGTTAAAAAATTAAAAGGCGATTTACAAACTGCAGACCGTGAAGCACAACATGCAAGAAAACGTGTTGAAATAGAAAAATTTAAGACTCAGCTAAAGAACGTACAGAATAGGTCAGAAAAAGCAGGAGAGCTATACGAGGCAAGGTTAGGAGATAGGTTAAAAGAGATGGAAAAACAAGCTGAGCAAGAAATGAATCAAGGTGATTCAGAACAACAACCAGTTGGCGATTTAATTAGCCAACTATAGATAGGATAATACAATGACAGAAGAAAACGTACTAGACGGTGAAACCCAAGATGCATTTGCAGAAGGGACATCAGAATCTAGCAGCGAAACATCTGTTTTTGATGAGATCTTTGGTGAAGAAAGCAGTGCTTTTGAAGAACCACAAGTAGGAGATGCTCCTCAGAGCGTTGAACCTCAGCAAGAACAATATGTTCCTGAAGAACAATCTAATCCTAATTCTGATAGCTATAAATATTGGCAATCAGAAGCGGACAAACGTGCTTATGAAAGGGATGAGGCGTTTAGGACATTAGGAGTTAATAATGTAGAAGAGCTAAAAGCTATTTCACAAGAAATGCAAGATGTTCTTCCCATTGCTAAATATATCAAGGGTAACCCTGAAGTTCTTAATGTAGTAGACAAATCATTGCGAGGTGAACACCTTGGTAATCAGCAGGAGCCTGAAAATCAAGCAGCACCAGTACAAAAACCTGTAAAGCCAGTTCGACCAAATGGGTATGATGAAATTGATGCATATCAAGATGTTGAAAGTTCTTCATTTAAGTATCGTCAGGAAATGGAAAAATACAGAGACGATATGATTGAGTACACTCAATTAGAAAATGAAAATCTTAAAAACAACATAACACAAGCAGAGCAACAACAAGCAAGAACGCAACAAATAGGACAATTGCAAAACGACCTAATTAATCGTGGATACACGCAAGATCAAGCAGATGATTTTATTAATTGGGCTAATCAAGATGAAAGTTTTACGATAGAAAACTTGATACAATTGCATGGTCAAATTCGTGGCATTAATCCTGCTCAACCTGCTCAGCAAACTCAACAACAGTTTGTAGAACCTCAAGTGCAAAACAAGGTTCAGCAAATGATAAGCGAAAGACAAAGATTGTCTCAACCAGGAGCTGTAGCTGCAGCATCTGGAACAGATACAGTTAGTAATCGTAATGTTGAAGATAGAGTTATGGATGACTTGGTAGGCTCATTTAACAGATCAAACCCTTTTACGTAAACAAAATAGATAAAAGGAAATAAGAATGGCTATTTCAAGTAAATACTCAAACAATACAGGAGTTGCTCCCCAAGGTGTATCTATTAATGATAATAGACGAATATATAATTTTGGTGAAAGGATTGCTGAGTTAAATCCTGTTGCTTCTCCGTTTTTTACATACCTATCAAAGGTATCAAGAAAACCAACCGATGATCCAGTCTTTAAGTTCTTAGAGCAAAGACATCAATGGCAAAGACGTAACTTTGAAGTTGAATCTGCAGTTAGTGCATTTAACCCTTCAGGTGGTGCTGCGTCAGTTTCTAATATGAAAATTATGGCTAAGTATGATGTGTACGGCAGAACTACTACTGTTGGACAGCCTTGTGGTTTTATACTAGAAGAAGGTGATTCAGTTGGTCAGGTAATAATGATAGAAGGTTCTTTTGATGTTGATGGTTCTGGAGGTGGTGCTGCAATTACATGTCCTATTGGTATTAGGATTACGAATAATGATGGTGATACTGCAGCAAGTGGTTCTACTGATGGTTATACTCAGTTTGACGGTACTATTATAAGTATCAATGGTAAACCTATCAATGCAACTGACCATCCAAATGCAAGTACAATTGCCTTTGCAGATGGTGCAAAAGGTGTTGTGATTGGTTCAGCTCACCCTGAAGGTGGTAAAGCACCAGACGGATGGGAAGATGCTCTTTATGACAGAGAAGGATATTGTCAGATTTTTAAAACTGCAATGAAATTATTCTCTGGCACAGCTATGGCTACTCGTTACAGAGGCGAAGCTGATGAATTTAAGCGTATCTGGAGAGATAAGCTTATGGAGCATAAAATGGACCTAGAGCACGCTATGCTTTTTGGTGTAGGTGGTTCTGATGAATCTGGATCTGGACCCGTACGTAAGACATGGGGAATATTACCTTATGCTCAGCAGTATGGAACTAGTATGGCTTTTGATTACAGTAGCAGTACATATGATTCTTTTCTTGATGAACTTGAATCATATTTTGCTCCTGAGTCTGGAAACAGTGGAGACAAGTTAGTTCTTGCTTCAAGAAAAGTAATTGCTTGGTTTAATAAACTAGGTGATAACACTTTCTTAAATAATACTGTTGGCTCTTCTCAGTATAAAATGGATGTTCAAAACATACAAGGTGCGTTTGGACACATGGTTACAAAAGTAAATACTATTTTTGGAAACTTACATTTTGTTCAAGAACCTTTATTAAGGGGTTTATATGAAGATTACGCTATTGCTGTAGACTTAAAGAACGTTTCATATCGTCCTTTAGTTGGTAACAGTCAAAATCGTGACACTCATATTACTACAAACATACAAGGTAATGATGAAGACGGACGTAGAGATCAGGTTCTAACCGAAGCTGGTTTAGAAATACAACTACCAGAAACTCACGCTGTAATGAAGTGGGTTGACTAATAGTTAGTTAAATACATGGTGTGGGGAGTGATTTTCTCCCCACATCGTAACAATATGAATAATAAAAATTTTATAAAAAATGGGGTCCTACAGAGAAGTAAAAGGTCCGTGAAACCAAAATGTATCAACTGGACCCCTAAGCTTTAATTAAATATGACTCAAACATTTGCAACAAGAATACAAGTTTTAGTAGGATCAACAGTTAGTGATAATAATGCATTGACCGAATGGCTTTCTGAAGAAGCTATGAATGCTATTAACATTATGAGTCCTCAAATGCTTATATCGGCATCTTCTACACATAGAATGAAAGAATCTGAACACTTTAATGATTCTGCTAGGAATGTAGGTGGAAGCACAAATCATTCTGCTACTTTAACTACATTGCCTACTACAAGCGGTGGTATTTTAAAAGTAGGTGATATTATAGCAAGTAAAAGTGGCAATATTATATATCCAGAAAGAATGAAAGTATTGGCTGTAAATACTAATGATATTGAAATAGAACGAGCAGTGAATAATACTACTGCTGATACTATTGCTGGTGGCAGAGATATAATGATAGTATTAGAAAAATCATTTAATACTAGAAAGTTTAAATTATTAGAAGTTAATAGAGATGGATATAGTGCTAAGCTTATTCCTAGTGGATTTGTAAAAAAAGCTAACGACCCTAACTCTATACATTTTGCATCTAAAAGAAGTCCAGCTTATTACATAAAAAGTGGGAATATACATATTAGACCTCTTGTAAATGGATATGAGCAAGGAGAAATAATTGGATTAACATATCCAACTCTTAAGCATGATATGAAATCTACAACTGATCTTCCAGTGCAAGCTGAAGAATTTATTGTTATAGGTGCTGCTAGAAAATATCTTATTAGATTAATGACAGAAGAGTATGCTCAAATACCTGCTGCTGTTACCTTACCTACACTACCAACTGCTCCAGCAGTTGCTGATAATCAGATAGGTAATTTAGGCACAGCACCTGCATATACTGCACCAATTATTAGTGGTGATGCATCTGACCTAACAAATTTAGAAGATTTAGATACAGATAATACAATTGATGTTCATGCTAATCAAATTGAATATGATCAGTGGTTTTCTACAGTAGGTCATTTTATTGAAGACGAAGAAGATGTTGAATTAGCTTCTGCACAATTGCAAAAGATTGCAACATATTTAAATGCATATAGTCAACAAATGCAAAATCAATTAAATATATTTAATGATGCTAATGTAGAGTACCAAGCAGAACTTCAAAAAGCTATCGAAAATGCAAGACTGTCATCACAAGATGATGCACAAAAACTTCAATTATATCAAGCAGAACTACAGGAATACGGTAATGAACTGAATGCTAAAGTTCAAGTGTTTACAAGCAGTCTACAAAAAACTACAACAAAATATAATTGGTACAACAATAAATATGAAAAACTAACTCTTATGTACAATGAAAAAGCTCAAATACTTAGAGGAGCACAACCAGAATAATGACACAAGCACAATTAATAGAATTAGTTCAAGAACATCATCCTCAAATGGGTGAGGCAGAAATAAGAATTTATTTAAACAAAGCATTAATTGATTTTTGTAAGCAAACTAAAATTCTATCAGGAACCTCTACTATAAACACTGTTGCAGATAAAAGATATTATGATTTAGCAAATACAGTTCTTGAAGTAACAAGAGTAGACTGTGATAATTATCAAATAAACAGACTAATAGGAAGACCAGAGAAAACAGATGTCAGTTAAAGTAGAAGCACAAAAACATGTTTGGTGGTTAGAGAATAGCAAATTAGGTATTGCTAAAAACTCAGATACAGATAGTGAGTTAAAGTATTTATCTACTGATGCTGTTCATTCTATTACTGTTCATTCAGTAAATAAAGATGAATCATTTATTAGTGCAGACACAGGAGATCCAGGAATAGGAATGAATGAATCTCCAAATATACCAGAAGAATTTCACGAGGCTTTAGCTTATATGGCTATAGCAAAAGGATATGAAAAAAATCCTCAATTAATAAATAACGCAATATACTTTAGAAACTTATTTAAAGAAGAAGTAGCTAGAGGAAAGCAACATGCAAATAAAGATAAAGATGGTACTGCTTATTTTATTAAAGGATATGATTATTAACCAATATGACCATGAGACTGTCACGCTCGGTAAGTCATAAGCAAGGAGAAACAAGATGGCAATAAATACATACTCAGTAAATGAAGCAAACAATGTAGGGTTAGGACAAGTAGGATCTGCTGTTTTAGCTAGTGGAGAATCAGTTGCAAACATTGGCACTAAAAAAGTAATCGCAATAACAATGTTTGAAGATTGTACATTTTCAACACTAACTCAATCTGATGCTGCAAAAACAGGTACAGGTACATCTACACATGGTAATTCATTAACTAGCTCTGATACAATACCTCAAGGGGTTACAATTTTTGGTAGTTGGACTGCTGTTACGTTAAATAGCGGTCTTTGTATTTGTTACTTAGGTTAGATATATGCTTGGATTAGGCAGCAGTCTAGCTAAAGGTGGTGCATCCCTTTTAACCTTTGTTAAGGACAACCTTAAACTATACCTCGACTTCAAATCTAATAAGTCAAACACACTAAAGTTTCCATCAGAAGGTTCAACTTCGTTTAATGGAAGTTCTGATAAAATTACATTTACAAGGCAAGTATTTAGTGGTGCATTTACTATTTCTTGGTGGTTTAATGGAGATACACAAACTTTTTATCAAAGAATGTTTAATGATAGTTCAGCAAATAATAATATTTTAACAAAAGATGCTAATGGATTAGTTGCTATCAGAATTAATGGAACTTATAGAGCAAATATATCTGGTGTTCCTCATAATGAATGGTCTTATCTTACATTTACAAGAGATGGAAGTGGTAATATAAAATCATATTTAAATGGAGTTGCAAGTGGTACTTCATCAACTACAGATGAATTTGCTTTGGATTTTATTGGAGAGCAAGTTGTTTGTAGTATGTGTAATGTAGCTATGTGGACACGAGAACTATCCTTTGAAGAAGTCCAATCCGTTATGAACAAGTCTTACAGTCAGTTAGGTTCTGTAGAAAAAACAAGTTTAGTTATGTGGCAGTCTCTTGATAGTCAAAGTAATGGATTAGTACAACCTGCAACAGGAGAAACATTAGGTAGTTCTCCACTTTCTAATACAGATTTTAGTTCAAATAGTGATTGGGCATTAGCAACAGGGGTTACAATAAATACAACATTAAATAAATTAGAATTTGATACAACAGGAACTACCTATACAAATCAAGCGGGTTTAGAAAATAGTAAACTATATAAAATAACTCTTGATGCAGTTATTACTTCTGGGCAAGTAAGGCTTTTAATAGGAAGTAGTGGAATGACAAGTTTTATTACTAATGGAAGTAACACTTTTTATTCGTTTCGTAATGGTAACTCAAGTTTTTATTTTCAAGGATTAAGTGGCTTTATAGGTAATATAAGCAATTTATCAGTTTTAGAGGTTTCATCACTCACAGGACTTGTTACAGGAACAACAACTACCACATCAGTATATGGTGGCAATGCACCAATCTTACCTCGTGCAGTTGATGTAGCTAAAGAGGGACAAGCAGATGCGATTGGAAATGGTAGTGCTTTGTTCAACGGAAGTACAGACCATGTGGTATTAGGTGGCAGTTCTCCAGATAGTGCATTTTCTATTAGTGCTTGGGTTTTTGACACTCACGCAAGTGGTTCAGATTTTAGTGCTATATATGCCTCAAATCAAACTGCAATATGGTTTGGAGTAAAAAATAATTCAAGTGGTTTTGTAAGGTTACATATTAATGGAGATGGTAATTACGCTGATACTCCATCTGGTTCTTTTTCAAGTCCATCAAATGAATGGATACATTTAGCGTGTACTTGGGATGGTACTAATGCAAAGATATATATTAATGGAGTGTCACAAGTATTATCTGTTACAGGTACTTTAGCAAATCCAACTGCGAATGCTAATCCAGAAATAGGAATCAATGATAATAACCATAGTTATAATCAATGGACAGGAAATATTAGCCAAGTAGGAATTTGGCGAGGTGCGTTAACCCAAGCACAAATCCAATCTGTTTTTGAATCTACTTCCTATGCTAAGATACCAGCAAATGTAAAAAGTACATTAAGTGAAAATTATGTTACTAATAGCACATTTGATTCTGATATAAGTGGTTGGAGTCAAAATCAATCTGATTCAGATAGAACAATAGCACACGCTACAGTTGATGGTAGAACTTGTATTGATATAAATGATGCAAATACATTAGGTCGTTTTAATGCACAGTTTGACCTCGGTACTAATGCTGTAGATGGAGAACTTTATAAAGTAAGTTATTTTGCAAGAAAAGCTCAAACAGGCAGTACAAGTAAAGATTTTATTGTTGGTATTGGTTTTTCAAATGTAGGAGCAGATGCAGGTAATGTTGATAAAACAGTTGCAGAATATGATACATGGGAGTTTCAAGAAGTATATATTATATGTGGTTCTGCAAATAATCACTTACAATTTTTACCAACTGCTTATGATAATTCACATATAGGTAGATTATATCTTGATGAAGTAAAAGTGCAAAAAGTTACTAACGACCTCGTAGCGTACTATCCTCTTGATGAAAGTAATTCTGGAAGCGTAGGAATTGCAACTGATTCTGTAGGTGGGGAAACACTTGGTAGTGAATTAGTTACTTCCCTTATTAATAATAACGATTCTTGGGAAACTTATTCTCATAGTGGCACTACAGTTTTATCTGCTACAAACGCTGTTGGAACTGGTGCTGAAATATATTCAAATGTAATGAATTTAAATGCAGGGGATTTAATTAAAGTAGTATTTACAATTACTCAAAATTCTGGAACTACAAGATTACAAATGAGTGACCAATATGGTAATTATACAACTGGTGATTTAAATGAAGTAATAAGTTCAAGTGGTACATACACTTTTTATACTGTTATTAGTCATGCCAACATGGATGTTTTAAAGTTAAAAGTAGAAACAAATCCAAATGATATTGCTAATGTAACATTTTCAGCAAAAAAAGTAACCTCAAATACAGGAGTGCTTAAATAATGGCTACGACAATTTCAACAGACTCCCCTAAACTTACTGCTAACATTGCTGATCACGCAGATGTCTATGGTGGCAGAGCATTAGTATTTGATGGGGTTACTGATGCGTTAAGTATTGAAAGAGACTTTGCAGGAGCATTTTCTATATCTTTTTGGATAAAACCACATGATGTTACAGATAGTGGTGTTGGTATTTTAGGAACTACTACAGGAGATTCAAATTATATAAGGCAGTTTTCTCAAAATGTAGCTATAAGAATTAATAGTGCAGGTGCAACTTATGGAACGGGAAATGTTTTAGCTAACGATGTATGGACATTTTTAGTAATTACAAGAGATGATAGTAATGTTTTAAAATGGTATGTTGATAGCGAATATATAGGTAGTTCTGCTACACAATCTGGCACATTTCAAACAGACCATATTGGTAGGTCAATAAATGCATATTTTAATGGTGCTATGTGTGATGTTAAATATTATAATGTCGCATTAAGTGAAAGTGAAGTGCAGAGTCAGTATTTGAAGCCAGAGTCTATACCAAATCAAAATTCTCTTTTAGCTTGGTATCCTATGTGTGAAGGTAATCCAGAAAGTCCACAAAGCATTGTGTATGACCATAGTGAGAAGGGGTTGAGTAGTGAGTTAGCATCTGGTGGTTCTTGGTATATAGGTGGAGTATCGGGAGTTACAACATCAAAAGATGGAATTACAAGTACTGTAAGCTACGATGATACAAGTGCATCAGATGGAGCACCATATAGACCTAATTTAAATTTTAATACTAAAAGTGGAAGTGTGTACAAAATTGTATATACACCGATTAGCATAACAGGCACATTTAATCCATATTTTTATTTAGGTGGTTCTGGGGTAAGTGCTGGTAATTTACCCACTTTTGATGCCTCATCTACAGTAACTATGTATTTTATTGGTAGTGGTAGTCAAATTGCTCTTAATACAAGAAGTAATAGTAGTTCTTATACTGCAACATTTACTTATTCACTCAAAGAAGTCCTCATGGGCAATCATGCTACTACAAAATTCTTTAGCACCGTAGATGAAATAGAAGATGGTGCATTTGCTACTAATACAAACGCAAGTACAACAGGAGCATATTGGACAACAGACGATGCTTGGAGCATAGGAAGTGGTGTTGCAACTTGTAATTTTAGTGGTTCAGCTAACAAAAGTATGAGTCAAGGTAGTGGTAATGGAAGCGTATCTGCTCATCCATTAACTGCTGGAAAAACATATAGAGTAACAGGAACTGTTGTAGTTACAGAATTAAACGGATATTTAAGTATTGGTTCTTATGGTTCTAATTTTACAACTGTACTTCCAAGCGATACTGCTGATGGTGCTACAGTTAATTTTGATGAAGAAATTGTTGCAGATACAGGACAAATTCAAATTAGAACAGTTGGTTCTGGCGGTGCTAATAATTTTACATTAGATAATTTTACTGCTAAAGAAGTAGGAGTATCCTCTGCTGGCTTTGCTATTGCTCAAGAAGAACCTGTAATACCACAAATACCATTGATGAGATATAATCAGAAGATGGTGTTTGATGGGTATGATGATAAAGTGGTTCTAAACTCTACTATAAATATATCATCAGCAAGTGGTCAAGGTAGTGTATCTGCGGTAGTAAATATTAGTGAACTAGATACTACATATAGAATGATTATTGGGGGTACGCATCCAAACTTGTTTGCTTATTTTGGTTATTATAGTAACAAATTTAAATGGTTAGTTGATGGGGCTTGGAACACTTCAAGTACAGATATTGTAGAAGGTAAAACTTATCATATTGTAGGTACTTGGAATAATACTTCTGTTAAATTTTATGTAAATGGAGTATTAGATTGGTCAATAACTGATACTGTTGTATTAGCTGATATAAACTCTATTGGAGATAGTACAAACTATGAAGAGATTCAAGGCATTGTAGATGAAGTATCTGTTTGGAATGTCGAGTTAACATCTGCTCAAGTTCAAGAACTATTCAACGATGGTGTTGCATTAGATGCTACTACACATAGTAAAGCACCTGCATTAAAAGCATATTATCGCAACGATGGTGTAACTACATGGAAAAATCGTGGATATAATTTTGCAAGTTTTGATGGTGTTAATGATTTAATAACAAGAGATGCAATTAATGTTGATTATAAATCAGTATCATTTTGGGTAAGACCAAATACAACATTTACTACATCATCGACTTACAAACCTGTAATATTTTTTGGTAGTTGGGGTTATGGTTCTGCGGGATTTGGAAATGCTACATCGGGTTTTACAGGAGAATTAATAACTCTTAATGATTATGTTGGGGACCATAAAAAAACTGCTTGGATTCCAACTAGTGGCGAAACAATACCAAGCGATTCTTGGACACATATAGCTTTTGTTTGGGATGGTTCAAAATATATTATTTATTATAATGGACAACCTCAAACTGTTACAGCATTAGACACAGGACATCAACCATTAAATACAAATAAAAATATAAGAATTGCTACAGGGGGAACAAGTACTACAAATTTTTTTGATGGAGATATAGCCAATGTAGCTTTTTGGAGTGAATCACTTACAGATGCTCAAGTATTGTCAATTTACAATACAGGACATAATGGCAACATAGCATCAATACAATCTTCTGATTTAGAATTGTATTACACTTTTAATCCACACGCACTCACAGATGCAGATACTAATACAAGTGTACAAGATAGAAGTGGTAATGATAATGACTCTACTTCTGTAAGTGGAGCAGTAATTGATAGAGATGGCGATGTACAAGGCTCACCAGATTCTATAACGATCAGAGAAGGACTTAACTCAAACAGAGATGGACTTGGGTTTTACTTTACTAATCCAAGTAGCAATGTAGTTCGTTTTGATGGTGTTAGTGAGTATTTAGACCTCGGAGTATTTGATAAAAATACTTGGAAAGGTTCATTTACAATTTCATTTTGGATGAAACCCACTAATGGACAACCAAGTGACCAAAATTGTATAATCGGAGTAAAAGATGGAACAGGTACAGATTCAAAACTTGCTTTACATTTAAGAGTAGATGGTAAAATAAGATTGATTATGAATTATGAAGGTACTACAAAACAACCTCAAACAAATTCAGCAGTTTATGCTGATAAAGAAAGCACTTGGAAATTTATTAGCGTTGTTCAAGATGCAGATAATGAAGATATATTGTTCTATGTAGATAATAGCCTTGTAGCATCAAGCGGTACAGATGTATTAAATGGAGTTGATGTAGGCTCTATAGAAATTAACAGAGCATTGTACGTAGGTGCAGAGAATAAAGGCACTACTGACATTGAAAGATATTATAACGGACTGCTTGATGAAGTAAGAATTTACAATCGTGCATTATCATTAGCAGAGCATCAAAAAAACTATAAACACCAAAAAGGTAAACACAAAAATGACTAATACATATTTGATATTAACAAAAGCAAAGTGGGAATCAGCATTACCTGCTAAACTTAAAACTGCTGATAGATTATCTTGGAATGAGTACACTTATAAAGATGTAGAAAAGACTGCAACAAGAATGGTAAACAAATATGATTACTACCCATCAAATGATAACACAAAAGCTGAAATAAAGGCTTATATGGACGATTGTAGCGTAGATTATTTATCAAGCGATACCAAAGCTGAATTATTAGAAAAACTCAATGCACAGCCTGTATCTGTGCCACAAGTTGAAGAAGAGTATAAATACACAGCTCAAGAAGTAGATACTACTACATTACAATCTCCAACTTGGGAAGAATCAGCATTTAAGTTAGGTAAGCTTGGTAGTCCAAGATGGAATAACGATGGTAGTAAAGTATTAGTTAAATATGAACTTGCTATAGCAGATGGCACATTAGATGCAGTAAAAGGTACAAGTGGCATTACTGCGTTATCTCATAGTGAAGCTATAGCTGAAATGAAAAAGGATGAGTGGAGTGCAGAATAGAGGTAACTCATTGGCAGAATTTGCTGTTACAATGGCTATCATGGCTACTTTGGCTACTACCGCAGCTCCTGCTTTTAGTCGTATCGGTGAAGGAGCTAAAGCAAAACAAACAAGAGCCAATCTTGAAAAAATTACAAAAGCATCTTCAATGTGGTACAACCAACAAGTTGAAATAAATGGTATGGGTAGGTTTCCAAGCCAAGCACATAGAACAAGTAGTATAGGTGTATTAGTAGATGATAATAACAATAGAAGAATTGAAATAGAGGAATTAGCAGATGCAGAATTTGTACCAGTATTTGATGACACGAGTTTTTTACATTTATTTGACAACGATACTATTAAATCTCCCTACCAAGATGGTAGTTATCAATATGCCATTATTGGTGGTTCTGGTACAGGTAATAGTATCGTATCTCCAATCTTTGTTGTCGTAGATACAGAAAACCCTGAAGATTTTTACAAGTATTACAAGCCATGAACGATGATTTAAAAGATTATTTATCAATTTTAATATTTTTATTTATAGTTCTTGGTGGATTAGTTCTTTTAGGAAGTTGCAATGGTGGGTGGGCAATTGCTGGAGTAGACATATCTCCTTCAGATAGTGTTAGTGCTAATTTTATGATTATTTCAGACCAAGACAGTGTAGATCATTGGTACGTCAGGACTACAAAAGAAGGTGGAATATTAGTTGGAGATAATTGGTGTCATAAACATAGTAGATGGGAATACGTAGAGAAAAAGTGAGTGAAAAACCAAAGACATACAGATCATACGGTATGGCAAAGATTGATGATAATTTTTCTATTAGTCTTAACATTAAGTGGCTTGGGCAATTGTGTCTGGGTGTTGTTGGAATTGTGTATGGATACGTACAGATTACGAACAGACTTGGAGAACTTGAACGAAGAATGGAAGTTGCTGATAGTCAAATACTAGAACTTGTAAAACAAAATCAAATAGAAGAACAAAAAACAAGAGAGGAAATGGAAGAACGCATATCGTTCTTTGAAAAAGAATTAAACCTAAATCCATTTAGTTGGAGAAAGAAAAAAAAATAATGCCAATGCCAAATTATTGTAGTGAATGTGATAAACCAATGAATAACACAGATAGCTGGGTTTGTAGTAAATGTAGTACCCATGAGGAAGAATAATGGATTTTTTAGCAATTTATTCAGAAGCTGGTATGATAGGTATTGTAGGAGCTTTACTAGTATATATGGTGTTTTCAATGAACAAGAGAGGCTCAGCTCAAGCAGAAAGCTTACAAGATTTAAAAACAGAAAACAGGGGTCAAAGTGAAACACTTGAAAACATGGAAGGTATGGTTATTAAGCTTATTAACCGCTGGAATCAAAGTGACGACAAGCTTGACAGAAAGTTTGATTCACTTACGAAGGAAATTAATGATTTGGACAATCAAGTTTCGGAAATAAAAGGAATTATAAGCAGACTAAATGGAAAACATTAGGAGTCAGTATGGCAAGAAAAAAACGTAAAAAAGAAAATCCAATACCAAGAACTACTGGTAAAGGTGGTAATTATAGAAAAACTAAATCTGGAGCTGGAATGACACGTAAAGGTGTTAAAGCTTATCGTAGAGCAAATCCAGGTTCTAAGTTAAAAACTGCAGTTACGGGAAAAGTAAAGAAAGGAAGCAAAGCTGCAAAAAGACGTAAATCATATTGTGCAAGATCACTTGGTCAATTAAAACGTAGTTCAGCAAAAACAAGAAACAATCCTAACTCTAGAATAAGACAAGCTAGAAGAAGATGGAAATGCTAACATGGCTGCAAAAAAGAAAAAATTAAAAGGCAAAAAAGTAAGTTGGATGTGGGGAGGTAAGCGTTACTCTGGTACATTAATTAGAGAAACTAAATCACATAAATTTGCAAGAACTCATAATGGTAAAGTCAAAAAAATTGTAAAGAAAAAGAAAGGCTGAAAAAAGAAATAGACTATGGATAGTTTAAAAGTAACAACAGCAAGTTTGTTTAATTACGGTTTATCACTGACTGATATAAGTACAATACTTCAATGTATAGTAGCAATAATGACTATTATTTATTTAGGATATAAAATAATAAAAATAAGAAAGGTATAACATGGAATGGTTATCATTAAGTAACGCTGCATATTTAGTAGCAATTATACTAGGAGCTATGGCAACTATGGTAGCAACTAAGTATAGATTAGTTTTAAAAGAACTAAAAGAAGTAGCTGAAGAATATAATAAAGCTATGAAAGATGGAAAACTGTCTAAAGAAGAACAACAAGCTATTGCAAAACAATGTATGGACGTTTTATCTGCAACAATTAAACTAGTGTGGAAATTCTAATGCCGTACGGGAAGGGGACCTATGGGTCTAAAGTTGGAAGACCACCTAAGAAGAAAAAAAAGAAAACAACTAAAAAATCTAAAAGAAAGAAAAAGTAATGCCAAAACTAGGTAAACGATCAAAAGAAAGACTAAAAGGTGTTGACTCTAGACTAGTTGTAGTTCTTGAGCGTGTGTGTAAATACTTTGATATTACAGTTATAGAAGGTTTACGAAGTCAAGAAAGACAAAATGAGTTAGTTGAGCAGGGAAAATCAAAAACAAAATTTGGTAAACATGTTCAAGGAAAAGCTGTTGATATTGCACCTTATCCTATTGATTGGAATGCTAGAGATGATTTTCATTACTTGGGTGGGTTTGTTTTAGGTGTAGCAGCATCTATGGGTGTTAATATTCGTTGGGGAGGAGACTGGTCGTCATCTTCTCTTAAACAAGAACAACGCACTACTAAAGATAACAGCTTTGACGATTTAGTACATTTTGAAATAATAGACAAATAAAGGAGATAAAATGGCTCTATTAGATAAAATCCTAAGTGCAATGACTGATGATAAAGGCTTATTTCGTGGAGGTAAGTATGGTCGTGTATTAGGTGGAACAAAAGATATGCTTGGGCTAAAGCCTGGACAACGTGCTTTAGAAAGAGATTATATGGTTTCAACAGTAAGAAGAGACAATCCTAATGTTGGCGAATCAGGTCCAATGAAACCTGATGAAGACGAAAGGTTTTCTCAAGTTGGTAATAGGTTAAACTATTTAGTTGAAAACTTTGACCCAACTGATAATGACTCTGTATTAGACTTGCAAAAAGCATTAAATGCTAATGGATATAATTTAAAAGAAGATGGAATGTTTGGTAAAAAAACATTAGCTGCAGTAAGAAGTATACAGTCTGGTAGAAATAGAATAAACGAGAGTTACAAATAAAGATAAAAGAACGGGTTGTCGTATTTCCAGATATACATTTTCCAAATCATGATAAGAAAGCTTTTTCATGTGCGTTAAATGTATTAAAAGAAGCAAAGCCTTCAGCTTTTTTGTTATTGGGAGACACTATTGATGGAGAATCTGTTTCACATTGGCAATGGTCTAAAAAGAAAAGACCGCCAGTTGAATATCAGTTACCAGCAATAGATAAAGAAGTTGAAGCGGGAAACAAAGGACTTGATGAAATTGATGAAGTTTTACAATTGGTACAATGCAAGAAAAAGATCTTTGCACAAGGTAACCACGAACTCTGGTTTGATAACTTTGTCGAAGAAAACCCATACTTAACACAATATGCATCAAAAAAGGCATTTAAATTTGATGAAAGAGGATACGAGTGGCACAAATACGGAGAAGTATTTAAAGTTCTTGGAAGCAAACTCTACGCATATCACGGGGGTCATTTTATGGGAGTATCACATGCAAGAACCCACGCCTTACAATTGGGATGTAACGTTATCTACGGGCACACTCATGACTGTCAAAAAGCAACCATCCAACACATTAATGGAGCACACATGGCACATTCAATGGGGTGTTTAACTGATATGACTAAAAGTTATTTAAAAGGAAGACCTACTAACTGGAGTCATAATGTTGGGGTCGTTGATATTTTGTCTAATGGCAATTTTAATCTTATGGTTCATACAATAAGTAATGGCTATACAACATACAATGGAAAAGTAATAAAGCATAATGGCTAAAAAACTAGCAGAAATCACTAAATTTATGACAGGTACTATACTGACTCCATCTGAAAGAGATATCTCTGTAGATGCAGCGTCAGATAGCTTAAACGTAGACCCTATAGCACAAGACGGTGTATTACAAGGTATTAATGCAGATAAAATTGCAAAAGATAAATTTAGTGCAGATCTTAATGTAAATGCTTCAAAGTTTGCAGTTTATAATAACTCTGGATATAAACAAATATTATTTTATGACCCCAGTGCAAACAAACTTAGAAATGTAAATGATATTACTACTAGCAATCCTTCTGTTACTGATGTTTCTTCAACCGCTGAAACTGTTACAGGTGTACCAGATTTTGAAGTAAACAATCAAGAAGTACATATAGGAACTGGAAATGCAGAAGCAAATGCACCTTTGTGGGCTGGTAAAGTAACTAATAAACAATGGGGTTCAGAGATAACTGGAGTTCAAAGAGAGTTAGCTAAGTTAAAAAAGCCAGGTAATCTTCCTCCGTTTGATAAAGTTATAAAGATTGGTAGTTATTTATATGGTGCTCAAGATAATGACACTAGAGTATATGCAATAACTACTGCAGGTGATTTTTATAATTCTAGTTTTGATATATTTCAAGATATTGTAACAATTGCATACCATAACGAAACTTCATTATGGGTTCTTGATAAAATATCAGATACATCTTGCGAACTTAAACTTATAGATTCAGGAAGCTTTGAGGTATTACAAACTAGTACAATTACTGGAATATATGCTCGTGGTAATGAAGACTACGATCCAAAATTACAAGATCATATAAATACTCATTCGTTTGCTAGTTATTTTAATAGTAGTTCTTTAGGCGGTGGTGCTGATTTTATTACTGATATGATTGAAACAAATGGGTTTTTATATTTTTTAAGAGGTTCTGGTATTCAAACAGATAAAGCTAAAATGATAAAATGGAGATTTTTCTTTAAATCTACTATACCTACATCAACAGGAACACTTACTGTTTATGATATATCATTTAGAACAGTTCATGAAAAAGCTGATGGTTCATCAGATTTACCAGCTACAACCGATGGTGGTTTTTATAATAGCACATCTGCTGGTAACACTGATGATATTTCTGTATTACTTATAATTCCTTACAAAGGTTTAGTAAATGGAGGTGTTTCATGTGGTGTAGCAATGGCAATTAAACCTGCTCATGAAAATACAAATCAAAGAGTTTGTTTGTATAATAATTTTGTAGCTAATCTTATGAATAACGGTAATGAGTACGAAACTAAAGCAATTTTAATGGGATCAGATGCAAATGCTTCTGTTGCATATCTTCATATTTTTTATTTTGCAGATAATTATTACATGCCAAGTAGCAGTGCAAACCCTGGTAATTTTCCAGTTGAATTTGACAATTCTGCTGATTTTACATTTAGACCATTGGATTCATTTACAGGTACTTCTACAAATGCTTATTCTATAGTAAAACCTTGCATTTCTATTAGTTCAGGTAATATGCAAAGTCCATATAATATTGGAGTATCAGATATAGCTTCAATATCATTTCAAAATGCTTCAGATAATAATTTAGCTATGTCATTAGTTAAATATAGTAATTTAGCTGATGTAACAGCTCTATTATATTATGTTCCTTTAAGTACTACCTATAGTGAGGTTTATGATGCTAATGATAGTGCGTTTCAAGCTTCATTTGGAGCACGTCCACTAAAACTAGATGATGTTACTACATTTGAAATTCAAGGAGCATACCCTATAGCATTAAAAGAATCTAATGTTGCTCAGTTATACTTAGTAAGAACAAGTAATGAATTAGTAACTAAAAAGTTTCAAATAATTAAAACATCAACTTCTGGAACAATATCATATTTTAAAGAAACGGATATATCAGTAAAATTTACAGAAGTGGGGTCAGATGGTTCTTGGAACTCTTCAAACGATGCTAAAAAGATTTTTTATAAATTTTCACACATATATGATGGATATCAAGAATCTCCTCTTGGAAATACATTTATACATGTTATGTCTAGTGATACACAATCTAGGTTGCGTTTAAATATTAATTTGCACAATATTGCACAACTAAGTAAAAGAGCTACTCATTTAAATATATATTGTGCAGTTTCATCTAACACTAGTTCAACAGGTCCTGATGGTTTTTATAGATTAGTTGAATCTGTTAATTTGGATAGTGGCTGGACCAATAACACCAATGATGATGATGGATCCGTTGCTCCAGCTTGGACTGAAGTTAAATCAAAAGAAATACTTCATAATGGTAAAGTATTTTCATCTTACGAAGCTAGAGTTGGTATTAATGAAGTTATAGATGATACATTACCTAACTACAGTATATCAACATCGTTGAATAATCAATTGTTTATAGCTAATTGTCATCACCCAAAAATTGATGATGCGTCAAATTATTTATTTAAATCAAAACCATATAACTATAGTCAGTTTGATTGGAGTAAAGATTTTTTAATACTTCCTATAAGACCTACTGCAATTAAATCATTTATGGGTAGAATATATGTTTTTAATGAAGATAACATGTATAGAGTTGAGCCAAATAATTTATTTATAGAAGATGATTTAGTTGGGACTGGTTGTCTTAATCAAGAAACAATTGCTGTATCAGATTATGGAATGTGTTTTTGTGACGATGATAATATTTATTTACATGATGGTAGAAAAGCTAATCCAATAGGTGATAAAATTTTAAGAAATAATGTAAATGCTTGGGAGTTAAAAACAGCAGTAAAAGCAGTAGTTTTTGATACATTTAGAAAAGCGTTTATTATATTTTTTGTAAACGCAAATAGTGAGAATAGAGCTTGGGTATATAGTGTATTAAGAAATAGATGGGATTTATGGGAATCAAGTGCTGTTACCGCTGCAGTGTCTAAACCACATAATACTGTATCTTTTTTAAGTGATCATTCGTCTGCATCTTGTTTATATAGTAATGGAAGTAAGTTAATTACTTACTTAGGTGATTCATCTTCTAATCGTTCTTGGAATTTTACAACTAAAAAACTTACTATGAGTCAAGATACAAATAATAAAAAGTTTTATAAAATTAAATTAATAGGAACACCTAGTGGAAATTTAAATGAAACTGGCGTAGCAACAGTTGATAGTTTAACACCAACTATTTCAGGAGCTAATTCTTTTACTCATCAAGCTAGTTGGGATTCAGCAGCTTCATCATTTAGTCATGGTGGCAATAGTAATATAACTGAGGGTAAAAGAATTACTGGTACTAATATCCCAGCTAACTCTAAAGTTGATACAGTAGACTCCACTAATAATTTTAGTATAAATAATTCAATGCCAGGAGTTTCAAATTTTACTGCTGTGTTTACATTTTTTGATTCATGGCAAATTAATCAATCTTATACAAACATTACTCAAACTAGTACATCAGGTTCAGGTTCTGGAATTAAATGTTCAATTACTACAAATACTATTGGAAATCCAACATTTACAATTACAGATTCAGGAACAGGGTATGTAGTAAATGAACAGATAACATTTACTGATCCTGGTAATACAACTGGAACAGCTATTTTAGTTGTTGCTAGTTTAGCAGGAGGAAGTGGTGTTTATGCTAAAATAGATAATAATAGTTTTATTCAAACAGGCACTATGCTTGAATCAAAGATTCCAGGTTCAAGTGGTAAAGGTAAATCTTTACAAGTATATCTTGCTAATCAAACAGGTACTGTTGATTCTATTGGAATTATATATAGACATTTAAAAGTTAAATAATGGCAATATCAAAAAAAAGAGCACCCAAAGGAGACAGTATAGAAAGATTGATGAACCAAGTATATACTGACATTAATGAAATAATTAACTCTGTTAATCAGAGTGAATCAAGTAAAGAACGTGAGTCTTACTCAGGTAAATCTGGAGATTTACGATTAGCAAAATTAAGTAATGGAACTTATGAAATACAGGGTAAAACAGATGAAGGTTGGGTTTCAGCAACAATGACATTTAAAGAAAAGGAGAATTAATATGTCTGGATTTTTAGGTTTAGGACCAGATCCTATTAAACATGATTTTAATTACGATGTAAATCAGACTCAATACAATACTGACCCAAGGTTAAATAGGTCTTATAATTTTCTTAACAGACAAGGCGGTCGTTTAAATACAATGGCTGCTAAGTTTGAAAGAAGAGCTGATGAATTTCTAGACCCAAATAGTTCTTGGATGAGAGGGAATAGAGCTAATATGGCTAAAGATATTTATGACACATCTAGTCAGCAAGGTAATGTGTTAAATCAAATGTTAGCACAACGAGGTGCAGGAGGTATGTCTAGCTTAATAAGTGCTATGTCTACAAATAGAGCAAGTGAGACTGCAAGAAAAGGATATGAAAATTTATTAAATCAAGGTGTTGGTTATGCACAAAACTATAGCAACATGGGTTTAAACGCTTTAGGACAAGCAACTAGTGCATATGGGCAATCTGGACAACTAGCTCAAGGTATAGATGCTAGAGCAACACAAGTTGCATTAGCTAACTCTCAAGCAATTAATCAACGAAATCAATATGCAAATCAAGGACTATATGAAATGAAAGCTGGTAATGCTGCAAGACAAGATGCATTTAATAATGCATTACTTGGCGGACTTACAAGTGTAGGTATGAGTGCATTTGGTTTAGGTGGCTTGTTTGGACAAGCTACAGGAGATGTATATAATCAAAATTTTGGACCACATAACGTTTCAGGGAGTACAATTTAATGGCAACATATTTTACAGGTTGGGACTTTAATAGAAGTCTTGAAAGAGCTTTAGATAGACAAGACAAACTCAAAGCTAATGAAGAAAATAATAAATTTCGTGCTAAAGAGTTAGGTGAAAAAATACGAGCACAAAAAGCATTAGAATCTCTTAGAGAAAGAGAACTTGCTGATAAAATTCAATCTAGAGAAGAAGCAAAACAAGCAACTGAAGATGCAAGACTATACGACTGGACAAAAACAGAAAGAGGATATGAGCGTGATGATGAATTGCTAGACAAGGGTAAAACAAAAGAAGAAAGAGCAGCAAAAAAATTAAATAAAGCTAATCTAGCAACTATTCCAAACTTTGAAGAATACGATCAGAATGAAGCAGTTACTGAAGCAAAAGATTTTTTATTTTTTGATGAAGGCGAATTTAGAAGAGCATCTGATGATTATATTACAAGTATAGAAAAAAATCTCCCTACTATAATAAGCATAGCAGAAAAAGACCCTGAAAACAGTCAATTAAATAAACATTTAAATGACTTAGAAGAGATATACGAAGTTCTTGATAGTGGAGAATATAGCGGTCCATTAGACTCAACTATATTTGATTGGTTTGATGGTGAAGCGTCAGGAGCAAAAAAATCAAAGTCAAGAATAGCTAGAATATTATCAGCAGCAGGAAGATTATAATTGGACCCACAATTACAGTTTAAATTAAACTTATACCAAAACTCTCCAGACGTATTTAATGATGACGAACTAGACCTGCTTAAAGGTCAGTTAGAGTCTGCTGGGGTTGATAAATCTGTTATAGATGGTGTACAACATGCTGGACCTAAAAGAAACAGTGGGTTTTCACTAGCAAGAACTATTGGTAACTTTTTAGAAGGTACTATAGAGGGTGCTACAACGCTATCTGCTGGGGTTACAAAGCCACAAAATACTACAGAGACTATTGCTAGAAGCTTAGGTTCTTTAGCAGGTTTTGTTGGAACATTTCCTATTGGTGGGGGTGTTTTATCAACTGGATTAAAAGCAGGGTCAAAAGCACTTCGTGGTGCAAAAATATTAGAAAAGTCTAAAAGAGCTAAACGATTAGCTGACTTTGGTGATCGTGCTGCAGAGAGTGTTTCTAAAGCTACAGGTGATAGAAACTTTGTACCTATTTTTAGTATACCTAAGTGGACTGCTACTAAAACTATAGGATGGGTTGGTAAACAAGCTAAAACTCAGGACTTAATTAATAGTTACAAATGGCTTCAAAAAGGAACTAAATCAGAAGCTATTATACATGAAGCTATAAACCTTGGTTTAATGAGTGGTATGTCTACACTAACTATAAACCCTGCTAACTGGAAAGAAACATACGATGAAGCATTTGCATCAATATTATCTGGTGGAGCTATGGGTGCTACATTTGGTGGTATTGGTAATTATGTAAAATTAAAAAACGCATTTAAATCATCTGATCCTGCAGTAAGGCAAAGAGCTGAAACTGTTGTTAAAGGTATGGTTGGAGCTGTGGCACAGGGTATGTTTATGCATGCACACACTCCTGATGATGTAAAAATACCACCAGCAGAACAAGTATACGAATATGTTCTTGGTGCGTATTTTGGTGCAAAAGCACAAACTGGATTACAAAGAGCAGTACAAAGCAATAGAGATTTAATTACAAAGTCTAGAGAAAAAAATGTACCAATATCAGAGTTAGCTAAAGATAGGAATTTAAATAAAGAAACTGTTGAAATATTAGAAGGCATGCGTACAAAAAAAGACGCACCATTAAATTTATTTTATTCTCAGTTACAAAAAAGAGGTGCATTTTTAGATTATAATCCTCAAGATTTTTATGATGTAAATGTTATTGGAGGAACGCACAAAGGTAAAGCTGGCAAAATGCTTGCAGTTAATGAAGAAACAGGGCGGGCAACTCTTGACTTAGGTGATGGTAGAAATACTACTATAAAAGTAAACAATTTAGAATACAGAGAGGCTGGATCTAATTGGACTCAAACTGAAAAAGTAAGTAAAAGTGGTAAAACAAAACTTATAATAAAAGAAATAGAAGGTGTAGAGCCAAGTACAGGTCAAAAAGCTACTTTACGATTAGTATTTCAAGATGGTGAAATACTAAGAAAAAAAATAATATTTGAAGATGGTGCGGTAACAGAACCAGGTATTGGGAGATTTGGTAATGAATCTAAAGGCTTTAGAAAATTAAGAGAATCTGACAATCCAGATGTTGTTTTTGAAAGATTAGATGGTTTATTTGAACCAATTAAAAATGAATATAAACCTGGAGAATCTTTTATAGAAGACCATACAACAGCAGTTTCTGATGTAATGGAACTTATAGAAGTAAATAGACCTACTAACACTTACATAAACAAGAACCTTGAAAATGCATCTTATGAAATACAAAATCAATTAAGAGATGCTGGTGTCCCACTTGATAGAGTTAGTATACAATCTAAAATTAAAAAAGCAGTAACTGGTAAATCTGATTACAATTGGAATAGTATTGTTGAGTCATTAAATAAAGAGTTTGCTGACGCTGGACAGTTAAATATTAGTCAAGGTAACTCGTTAAATAACTTAGGAAGATATTTAAGAAGATTTTCTAAAAGCGAACAGAATAAACAAGTTGTTGATATGGTGCACTTGAATTTAAATAATACAGGTGTAGCACTAGAACCATTTGGACATTTAAATGCTAAGGGTCAGGTAGTAGCAAACAAAAGAAGACATGTTGCTAAATGGGTTGGAAAAAAATATACAAACCCTGAACCGTTTACATACAATGAAATATCTACTAGAGAAGGAATTATTGAGACTAACCAAGGTTTAAAACCTATAGTTACTAAAGTATTTAGAGAAAAAGACTTAGCTAACCCTAAGTGGTTGAAATCTAAATTAAATAATACTGAAAAAAATGCTAGATATAAGCACGTAAGAAAGACAAAAGATTTATACGAAGACAAGAAGTTTGTTCTTGGGGGTAGTGGTGAAAAAGATACTATTATTTTTACAGACTTACAATTTCCAACAACACCTAGACCAAATAATGTTAATGCACCTAGAGACTACATAAGAGCTGCAACAAAAGGTCATCCTGAAATAACAAAAACATTAAACAGTCAGTTAAAAGATTTTAAAAAAATATATGAACTTACGCAAAAGTCACAAGAACAAGGTGTACGTGAGTTAGGTAAAAAATATGCAAACATAAACTATGCTTATCAAAATATGGTAGCTAGTAAAATGATGTGGATTGAAAACCTTAATCAAAAATCATTTAAAGAAATATTAGATGCTAATAAAAAAGCAATTAAAGAAGGCAGACCTAAACCATATATTGATAATGCAATTGATTTAAATAAAAGATTTCCAGTATTGCATGCTAGTGAACCAGCTTGGGACAGAGCGGTATATGAAGGCTTAAAAGATGTAGAAAACGGCAACTTAAAAATAATGCTGGTAAACGCATTAAATAAAAATCCTAAAGCAAAGTATGAAAAGATTATTAGTAAAGCATTAGGTAAGGAATTAGACGCTCATAGAGACGGCATATACGTCCTTAGACGAGATATTTTTGATGCAGCTATAGATGATGCTGGTTTACCAAGAAACGTTGCTAGTGCTAAAGGAACACTGCTTACTACAAATGGCAATAAAGGGTTGTTATTAGGTAAGTATGCATACGTTAGAGCTACAGAAGCACTAGATGCATCATTTAAAAAAGATGGGATACATGGAGAGTTGTATGATACCAGTGCTAAACAGATCGGTGAGAGAGAGTTATATGATGTTAGTTTAAAAAAGGGTCAAAGTGTATACACAGATAGAAAAGGAAAAGAAGTTGCTCCATCTGTTGTTGCTGAAGAAATACCGATTATAGACCACAGAATGAACCTTGGTGTATATGAAAATCCTAAAAAGAATTTAGAAAATGCTGTTAGTGCATTACAAAGATGGGAATGGTCTTATAGTCCATACATGAAAAAAGCTGGAGTTAGTCAAAAAGAAATAAAAGATTTTTTTAGAGAACTAACACAAGAGAATTTTGAAGGTAAAGAGTCTATAAATAAACTTTTACGTAAAGAAAGTAAGATAACAGAAGAAGAATTAGCTAAAGTAAGAGAAGCAGAGATTGATGATATGAATGTTGATTTAGTAATGAAGATTGCTAGTTCACACAAGGACTCTGCTTTATATAGAACAATATGGGACAAACTGCATAGAAGGTTAAATGAGGTACAAGAGTTTGCATCGGGTAATGATTTTGTTGATACTGAAGCAATAGACTATATGAATGAAATGTTAAACGCTAGAAGTATGTCTGATAACATTTTAAAGATGGCTCCTGATATAACACCATTGATTAATAATCATAAATGGGTAAACAAATATTCATCTATGGTGTTAAAAAATTACTTACTTAATAGGATTAACAAGCCAAAAGAAAAGTATAGTAGTAAACATATATTTTTACCATACGATAGATATATGCAAACAAATAAGCTTACATCTGGACTTAAACCAGGTGAAATAATAATGTACAAAGATGCAGCACAAGCTAAAGTAAATGTTAATGGTAAAGAAATGACCATTGAAAAAGCATTACAAGTGGACCCAAATCAAGAATACGTATTGCTTCGTGTACCTGCTGATAATATTAGTGGACAAAGAGTAGTTAAAGTAAAACTTGTACTAAATGAAAAAGGTACTGGTATTGTTGTGCATCCAGAAGACATGCACTTTATGGGTGGTGCAGATTTAGACATAGATAGTGGTTTTATGTATAGAAGCACACCTAAGAAATTTAGAGAAGCTATTAAAAACTCTAAATACACAATGAAGGATGTAGATCCTACAGGTCCTGAAGCTGTTGAACAATTTTCTACAAAAAATATTGCTGGTATTTCTACAGATAAAATATTAAAAGACCCAGCTTATATGCTTGACCCAATGATTGCTGAACAGATTAGTAACAATGCAAGAACAAACAATGTCAATCTTGGTATTGCTGTAAGTACGGGTCAAGGTTATGGTAGGATGTTAGACTACGTATTAAGTAATCCAGGTAAAGAATACAAAGCATTTGGACTGCCAAAAGAAGTTTTAGAAGTAACAAAAAACTTTAAAGAACCTGTGTTAGAAATAAAATCTACAGGTAATGTTGAATCATACATGAAAGAAGTACAAAAAGCTGTAAACATGTATGCTGACGCTGGAAAGTTTGGTGCGTTATTACCAAGTGGTGAACTTAAACAAAAGATGTTTAGAGACACTGGAGTTGTTGTTTCTGTTAAAGATAAACAGACTGGTGTTAGTATTGAATTAAAACAATCTGATGCACAAAAAGTAATTGATAATCATAGTGTTTTTGGTAAATCACAAGCGTTCAAAAGTTCATTAAATGGTGTGTATTACGAAGATGGTATTCGTAAGCAAATGACTATTGACCAGATAAGAGAAAATGCTAAAGAGTATTTAGATGCATTAGATGTAAACAATATTAAGTATGATGATATGCCAGGTGTTCTTACGGTTAAAGCTGAAAAGTTACTAAACTTTGAAAGTAACGATAACTTTATTGGAAACATAAATACAGAAAAATTAAACAAACTCTATGCTGAAACAGTTGCACGTGCAGAAAAAGACAAGATAATAACTTCATACAACAGAAGGGATCTGCAGGGTAACAAAGCAAAAAACATTGATACTTTTAAAGACTTTGTTAGTAGTGATATAGATTTTATAACTACAGTTAGAAAACTTGAGAAGACATATGAAAAAGCTATAAGAGAGATGTCTGATGAGCAATTTAAAAAGATGCAGAATGATGTTCTTGATGCTGCAACAGAGCTTAGAGTTGAGTGGCAATTAGAAAAATATTGGAACACTAAAAGAAAGGTTCTTGCAAGTCAAGGACCTGTTAAACTTGCAGATGCAATTAACAAATCTATTGAATTGCAAGCAGCAAACTTTAGAACAGAAAGTCCAATTAAAGAGCAGTTATTTTATGACATGCTTACTAGTAATGTTGTAACAGGTGTTAATCAAAAGTCTGATATACTTAGAAAGAAAATGCTAGACAGACTCATGGCAAGTAAAAATCTTAGAGGTCAAAACGTACGTCCTGAGTTAGAATCTTTTATGGATGCTTTTACTAAAGATAAACTTGAAGCATTGACAAAAGACCCCCTTAGCAAGAACAAGTCTATTAATCTTGACCTTATGTACAGTATGAATGCTATACCTGTAAAGTATTTAAAAGACCATTTTAAAATAAGACAACAAATAGAAGAAAGCATACAGGGATATACTGCACCAGTATTAGAAGTGCAAAAACAACGTAAGCAACAAATACGAGAAAAAATTAGAGGATATCAGGAGGGTAAAGCTAGACAAGAACTAATTGATAAAGTAAATGAACAAGTTGCTGACAGTGCTGAACTACGTGAAATGCGTAGTGATATAGAAGCTATACTAGATAGAGAACCTGAGCTTCTTGCTAAAATAGAACAAGTTTTTCCTAGTATGTCTGTTAGACCGTATGCAACTAGTCTTATAGATAATGTGTATGGTAGAAGTTTAAAAGATGCTACTGCTGGAGATGTGCAGAATTTTATTAATTTTTTTAAAACAAGAATGACTGCTGAAGAGTGGATAAAGTATAAATCTGGTGATCCTAAGTTTAAAGAACTTTATAATCAAGCTTGGTATCAATTTCCTGAAACAGTTGTAAATAAGATTGGACCATTTGATTTAACATTTGTACCTGTTGATGGACCTAGAAAAGTTTTAGAAAATGGTAA
>Ga0209645_1000058_pt1 | contig 49066 bp, 47 predicted proteins | sample ETNvirenome_6_30_FD_184070 | JGI IMG/M metagenome (GOLD analysis project Ga0209645, IMG submission 184070) | Marine viral communities from the Pacific Ocean - ETNP_6_30 (SPAdes) (version 2) | ecosystem: Environmental > Aquatic > Marine > Oceanic | place: Pacific Ocean | collected 2013-06-19
CGCTCGGGATCCCGAGGACCACGGGCCAGCTGTGCGTGCGTGTGTGTGTGGTCGATCGGTGGTGGATCCGTGTGTGTGTGCGTGGTGTGTGTGTGCGTGTGTGTGTGATAGGTGCGTGATTGTGTGTGGTGTGGTGGGCCAGCTGCCCAGGATCCTGTCGGACACAATGCCGAGCGATTGACCGACGGACCGAGTCGAGATCCCGAACCACGACCCCCCGCCGCGTTGCATAACTTCAATAAATATCCCCATCCAACCAGATACAAAAAACGGGTGTTAAGCTAGGTAAACCGGACAAATCGACCGACAAACGGACAAATCGACCGACAAATCGCGAGCTAGGAGTCCCAAAGTAGGAGTCCCGAAAAAAAATACGCAAAAAAATTAAGGTCTTGCTTATTTGGCCCTTATTTAGCCCTAATTCTTCCTAGAATGCTGTAGATGGATTCTAAGCCCTGAAAAGGGAGGTTCTTCGTGAGAGTATTGGTTATCGGAGATACGCATGCTCCGTGTATGGACGTGCGTTACATTAAGTTCTTGTCGGATTTGCACGACCAGTGGAATATCAACAGAATCGTGCATATTGGGGATTTGGTGGACAATGCCGCTATCTCTTATCACCCTAAATCGCCCAGTTTACGGGATAGTGAACGCGAGTTCTCTTTGGCGATGGATCAGGTTCAGATGCTTTACCGGCTGTTTCCGACGAAGGTTGACTGGCTAGTTGGGAACCATGATGCGTTGACAGAGCGGAATATGGCCGATTGTGGGCTTCCGAGGTCTGCTTTGATGGATTACACGGAGCTTTGGGAGATTCCTAAGTGGGTGGCTCACCCGAGGTTTACGGATCTTGAGATTGACGGGGTGATTTACCGGCATGGAGACAAGGGTAAAGGTGGTGCTATGCCAGCTTATTCCAATGCCCAGTCAGAGTTCTGTTCGGTTGTTCAGGGCCATTACCACGCCGTAGGGGGCGTTATGTACGGTGCGAACAACAAGGCTAGGTATTTTGGTGGTCAGACGGGTTGCGGGATTAACATTTCGGCAGCTGCTTTTGACTACGGTAAGAAGTTTAGCAAGAGGCCGGTTCTTGGCGCAATGGTGGTAATTGACGGCAATCCGTTCTTTGAGCCAATGTGCATTTAGGTTATAACTTGTTAAGGGGAACCTTATTTGCACCTTAACAGGAGATTAAAATGGAAGTTTATCTTGGAAAAGTCGTTCTTTACAATCCGCAAGGCGGAATGCGTTATTACGGACATAAGCTGGTTTCAATCATTACCCGTGTTTTTGATGATGGACGTGTTAATTTGGCAATATTTGAGCCAAACGGAGACATTGTGTCACATCCACAAAACAGGATTTCTACAGACCAGCTAGATGACGTTTATCAAGAAAGTCCCAATCCAAGGGCTTTAGTGCCGCAAGTTTCAAATAATGAAAGCTTTGGAATCCCGCCAATGGGGCAGGCTCCGAACATTCCTTTTGATAAATCAGAGTTGCCGGCTGGAGCGAGAGTGGTCGAGCATCGACCTGCGACTCCAGCGGAAGTCGAAGCTGCGAAAGCAGGGATTGGAGTGCCGAAAGTGAAGAGTCCTAAAAAGCCCGTAAAAAAGCCTGTAAAGAAGCCACGCAAGCCTAAGTCAGGCTACTAATGTCTTCTGAACCAAAGGAAAAGAAAGCCGATGTGCGGGCTGCGATCGAGTGGGCATGGTTGAATTACGACCGGTGCGTGATTCGCGATGAACGCAATATTGCGACCGCCATCGACTTTGATAAGGCTACAGACGATCCACCAGAAGGTGGCAAGCAGTTTCTGGATCTGGCTTTTACAAACAAGGTTGCTTTTTACAAGGACTTTGTTTTAAAGGGCCTGGGAACTGACATTGACGAAGATGACGAAATTGTTATCAAAGAGAAGAAGAGTATTGCTGAACTAAAGGAATTACTTAAGAAATTTGAGGAAGGAACGAAATGACTTACGATCCAATAGTTGATGAGATTAAGAGCTGGTGCATTGAGCATCGAAAAATTGGTGGCGATCTAATCCTTGAAAGCATGTCTGATGAGGAAATTGCGGACTTGGGAAGTTTGCCGGAAGCTGTGAAGTGGATTGAATTAAGGCTAGAGATTGCGTTAAACAGCCGGTTTGGTCTTGATACTGATCCCGAGCTGTTGCGTTGGCAAGAGTTTCAGGAATGGCTTGCGCACTGTGTCCCATCCCTAGTTGACGATGCCGAGCTGCATTGGTAAAAAGAGTGCCTGTTCGAGAGACGTAAGAACAAAAAAACAAAACACTGCCTAGTGAACCTCACCCTTCGACCGAAGGACCCAACGTCTCTTGGATACTAGGCAGTGTTTTTTTGGCTTATTCTGGTTGTTCCCAGTTGCCTAAACAAAATCCAAGGACATTCACGTAGCGTATAAGGCTCCAGAGGAAGGCATCGCGACCATCCCGCACCCAAAGAACTACGAAAAACCCGACAATGAACAGGGGTCACGCCCGTCGCGTTTACAAGGTTGTATTTATTAGATTACGGAAATACAGCGTCCCTTGGTGTGGATTTTATCCACACATACTCTTTAGGAGTCCTATGTTTTCATTTACGGTTTTTTAGGAAGGACGGACGATGAGCGAGCGAGACACGCCAAACCACGATCTATTGCACGAGATCCTATTGGAAGAAGAATTTGAAGGTATCCATTGTTTGGTTATGGAAGAGTTTGACGATGCACTTTTGGGGTACTATTTTGCTGAATCAGAGGAAGATGGGCGTTATGCGCGTGCAGTTTATTCCCGAGAGTTAATTATAGATTGCCTAGTGGCTCAAAGTGATTTTATGGATGAGCCTGCTGCTGAAGAGTATTTTGAGTACAACATCATGCGTTCAGTAATTTACACTCCTAAAACGCCCTTAATTATCGAGGACATTATGTATCGCAGGACTCTTTATGTAGTAACTGAAAATCCAGTTGAGACAGCCGCCGGTGATCATCCCTGCGATCCGACAAAAGGGGATCACTGCTGTGACTCATAGAAAAGCGTTTAATCCAAAGAAAAACAGGTTTAAGCAAGAGAAACCGGCGACTTACATACCAAAACAGTCGGAAATCTGGCAACAAGCTCATGAAATTAGGAAAAAACGTGAACGAGAGAATCCAGGTTTACCCAGGCTTCCTCCAAACTATGGCCTTCGCCCAGGCTACGAGCTGGATAGCATTGAATAAAAGGAATTAGTTTATACAATTCGTGAATGGTGATTCGTTCCCACCATTTGGGTTTTGGGCAGGCAGTGCGACTTTAGGTGTGGTCTGCTGCCTGCCGTTTTTTTAGTTAGGGCAGACATGTATCGTTTCATTGCAGTTGTAGTGCTTTCTGTTTCGTTAATGGCAGGATGCAGAACAGGAGAAGTGAGTCAAGAAGACACGACCGAAGCTGTTTTAGAGTTCGACGGCTTGTCGCAAGACTGCTTTGATACTTCTGTTAGGATCCGCAGCCGCAATTCAATTGGATCCGCTTCTGCGGTTCGTTATCTCAAGATAGTTGATTCATCTGTAACCCAAGTCGAAAGCCCTCTTGTTGCGACCCATGTAGAGTTTGAAACTAATCGCCATGTGGCTGGAGATCGTGGGGATCGACACGTAGTAGATGTTTGGTACGAAGGAAAATTGGTTTCCAGCGTTGATTGCCGAACAGACGATTCTTGGTTTCAATCTGGCGTTTCTAAAGACATTGCAACAATTATTGTTTCTCTTGAATCTCTGGGCGGTGCAGTACCTGTTGTGCCATCAGCTCCATACGGAGAGGCCGACATTCAAGTCGGGGAAAAGATATTTACAGTTGGCTGCTCAGACGGTCGAGTCCCGCGTGCCAGATGCGGTTCAGTGTTAAAGGTGGCTGACGGTTTAATTTATTATTTGCCAAAATCAATATCAGGCGATTCAGGTTCGGCTGTTTTCAAATATTCAAGTCAAAGAGACGCTTGGGAAGTGATTGGCAGAACAGCGTGGGCAATGCAGGTCGATGGAAAGTGGATTGGCCTGGCAATGACTTCAGACAGGGTTTCGGACATTCGGGCTGGCCGAGTCTCTTCTGGAAACTTTAGTTTGCCTGACGGTGCAGTTCCAATCTCTACAGTCTGCGAAAGCCTTCCTGACGGTGCTGTAACTTGTGATCAGGTTAAAAGTGTAAGTTTTCAACAAGACTCTGAGCTTCCCAAGCGTCTCGAAGTCAGCCGTCAACGGCGTTGGCGATTCCCAATTCGCGGAGAAGATATTCGCGAAAAACCTAGTAGACCTTTGAGAGATCGAGAATGGACAATAATTGGTGGTATTACTGATTTTGTTCGTTCTTTAATTAAATTTGCGTTTTGGGTAGCAATTGCCCTTGTTGTCGTTGGTGCTTGGATTGCTCCAACAATTCTTTCTCCGCTTAAATACGACTGGCCGATCCAGTTCATTAAGTATCTCCTTGGTTTGATTAGGAAAAAATGATGAAGTTTAAGTTGTTGCTTTCGCTTGGAATTGTTTCGGCGTTGCTTGCTGTGTCTTGCATTGGCGACGAGCCTGTAGACACTGTGCTTGAGATCCAAGAGCCAATTGAAGTTCCAATGGTTGTCGAAACTCAGGTTGGGCAAACATCTTGCGAATCTTGCGTTCGTGGTGTTGTTCGTAAGGTTGTAGGCACTCGCGTTGTTGAGCGTGTAGTTGTCGAGCGACCTGTTGTTGAGACAGTTGTTCAGGTTACTCGCGTTCGGCGACGACCGGTCCGAACAATGCTTCGCCGTGTGTTTTGCCGGTAAGCTTTATGCCAAGGACATCAACTCCATACTATTCGTCGGTTCCGAAAAACGCAGCTGCAAATCTACGCTGGAGAGTTGCGTGGCGTGAAGCTGCAATGCGCGACAAAGGCATGCAGCGGGATTTTCGGCAAATGGCTATGGATGATGTCCTTTTTTTCTTTTCAGCTTTCTGCTGGGCTTTTGAGCCGCGATCTGCAATCAAAGTCGTTCCATTTATTCCTTGGAAGCACCAAGAATCTGTAATGGTTGCGATGGACAAAGCAGTCGATGATGCTGAAGACCTTTATGAGTCCACACAGACTTGCTTAGATGTCGTGTTGGATAAAAGCCGAGGCCAGGGTGCAACTTGGATGTACCTGATGATCTGCCTGAGACGTTGGCTTCGTGACGACATGTTCTCAGCTGGTCTTGTTACTCGAACAGAGCGGCTGGTCGACTCGGATCGTGACCCAGATACGTTGATGTGGAAGATCATTTGGGCGATGAAGCTTTTGCCAATTTGGATGATGCCGGAAGGTTTTGTTTGGTCAAAGCACAGGAATGTTACAGAGCATTCGTTGTTAAATCCTGAAAACGGGGCCTCAATCGTTGGTTACGCTGCGACAGGGGATGTTGCCCGTGGTGGTCGTAAAACATTGTTTTGCATCGACGAAATCGGTGGTAAAGAGTTTATTACTGGCGGCAAAGACATTGAGGTTATGAACTCGACACAGCACGTTGCAAACTGCCGATTTCTCGTTTCTACGTTTGGTGGCGATTCTGGTGCGTTTTACGATGCAGCTCAAGATGCCAAGAATGGAAACAGTGACGCTGTTTATCTGGTTTTGGACTGGAAGGACAATCCAATCCAGAATCGAAAGCAATACGTTTTAAAACATGGGACGATCAGGGATGTTGACCCGAGAAAGTATGGCGGCAAGCTGACCGAAAAAGAGAAATCTCTGATACGGACTCAGCATTCAAAACTATCTCGGCGTGGATACAAATGCACCGATGTTATAAGGAATATTTGGTACAACCACCAATGCTTGCGGCCTGGAGCCACTCCTAGAGGTGTTGCTCAAGAACTTGACAGAAACCCCAAAGGAGCTGTCTCGAAAGTCATTTCAGATGAAATCATAAGCAAGGCAAAAGCAGAACATTCGAGACCACCTGATTTTAAAGGCAGGCTAATTGTCGACATGGAAACTGGAACTCCGGTCGAGCCTTATGTCGTTGCCGACGAAGCTGGTGAACTGTCCTTGTGGTTCCAGCCGGACATGAATGGCAAACCTCCATTTGGTGTTCATTCTGTTGGAATTGACATCGGCGGTGGTACTGGAGGTAGTTACACAGCGAATTCGGTTGCAAGTGTTTTGAACAAAATGACCGGCGAACAAGTTGCCGAATGGTCAAGTAATCTTGCCGAACCAAGGCGATTTGGAATTATATGCGTGGCTCTTTGCCGTTGGTTTTACGATGCCGTCATGATTCCGGAAGCTAACTTTAGCGGTGGATTTATGAAGGTCGTTGAAGACGAAATGTGTTATCCCAAGCTGTGGCAAAGGGAGACTCAGATCAGCGGATTGAAGAGATTAACCAAAAAAACCGGCTTTTGGATGGCAAATGACGACACAAAGCTGGCTTTATTTGAAGGAATGGTCGCTGCTATTGCGATGGGGACCTATATTCCCAGGTCAAAAGAAATGTTGGAAGAATGTGGGCAATATGAATGGAAAAATGGTAAAATAGTTCATGTTGGATCTACAAAAAGCGAAGACGAGGGGGCAAAGGGCAAGTCTCACTCGGATAGAGTTATTGCAGCTGCACTTTCCGTTTATGAGATGGGAGAGTCTGTTGAGCCTGATAGTTACGAGCAAATAGCGGAAACTATAGCTCCAGAAGGGTCAATGGCTGCAAGGCTTCAAAATAGTGATGACCGTTTAGAACAAACAGGAGATCCTTGGCTTGAAGAGGGTCTTGATATATTTAGCCAGACAAATTCAGAATACTCAGATAAATGGCGGTAAAGCGTGATTGACCTAACATCTGAACTACATATCGAGCGGCTTTATCATGCGATTCAATCTGCTAGGGACGGAATGCGTCCATTTCGCAGAAATCGAAATGAGATGTTGCGCGAATATGTCGGTACTCATCACAATGGCAATGGAGCCAATTTCGAGGTCCTTGTTAATTTATTGGCAATGACAGCTGATGTTTATACGATCGGCCTTGCCGCAAATAACCCCAAAGTCACAATCACAACTGAGGACAAAAACCTGCTTGCATTTGCAAATAGGTTTAAAGTTGGGATCAATAATCAGATTAAAGAAATGAGATTTTCCGAGACTTTGCAACACATTGTCTTGGATTCTTTGTTTGGGGTAGGCATTTCAAAAACTCACTTGGCAGAATCAGATCCTATTCAGCTAGAAGATGATGTTTGGGCCGACACGGGTAAGCTTTATGTTTCCAGAATTTCCGTTGACGACTTTGTTATAGATTTGACTGCAAAAGAAGCCAGAAGATGTAAATTCATGGCTGACGAATATCGTGTTTCTTGGGAAAGAGTTAAGAACCACCCAGCTTTTGACAAGAAAATTATTGATAAAATGTCACCGTCTTCAAAGCACGATCGCGATGACGAACAAGCAAACGACATATCAACGGGAAGTCTTACAGACGAAGATGAATACGAACCAATGGTCGATCTAATTGACGTTTGGTTGCCAGATCTCCAAGCAATAGCCACATTTCCAAGGCATAGGATGACCAAACCGCTTGTGGTCTTGCCTTGGAATGGGCCAGAGGGCGGTCCTTTTGACTTGCTTAGCTTTTCAGATGTTCCGGACAATGTCTTGCCTTCTTCGCCAATGTCAAACCTTTTTGCTTTGCACAGGCTTTACAACGGATTGCTGAGAAAGCAAGCTCGTCAGGCAAAGCGTCAGAAGACAAACCCAGCATACAGGCCAGACGCTCAAGATGATGCAAATCGTCTTAAAAAAGCTTCTGACGGTGAATGGGTAAAGGTCAAAGATCCTTCGGGCGTAAACATTATCCAGCAAGGTGGTGTAGCTCAAGAAAACGTAGCGTTCTCCATTGGGATTATGGATCTGTTTGACCGGCAGGCAGGCAATTTGTCGGCAATGGCTGGCTTGGGGGCGCAGACAGCAACAGTTGGTCAAGAGGAATTAATACACGCAGCTGTGTCTCGAAAAGAAGCAAAAATGCAGCAACGTGTTCATGCTTTTACTGCAAGCATTATGGGTAAAATAGGCCATATGATGTGGGCAGACGAGTTTTTGTCTATACCTGGACAAGTCGAAGCAGTACCTGGATCAGGAATTTTGGTTGACAGCTCTTGGACACCAGAACTTAGGGAAGGCGATTTCTGGCAATACAATTTTGACATAAGTCCAGGCTCTACCCAATACGAGTCTGATGAAGCAAAAATATCTAAGCTTGAAAGGGCTATGGAGCGTCTTGAGGGTATGTACCCAATGATTCAGGCCCAAGGTGGTGACATTGACGTTGAGTCGCTGACTCGCGTTTACGCAGAGTATTTACAGATACCCGAGCTGGAAAACGTCATTACCTTCGGAAATAACCAGCAAGGTGGTTTAATGGGTGGTCAGGATCAGGGACAAATGGGGCCAAGAAACACAACGCATACCTCAATTAGGAAAAACATTCCAACTGGGGGAAGCCCACAGGCGAGAAATCAAGCATTGCAGCAAAGTGCGTATGGCAATGCGACACAAAACCAAATGCAAGCATTATCGAGGCCGGTAGCATGACCCAGAAGCAAACGTACAAGACAAGTAAGGGATTTAGGACCGTTTTTGGAAAAGTAAAGCCAAATTTCAAGAAAAACAAAAGTGACGTTTTTCACGTTCCTAATGTAAATAACGCAATTAGCCAAGCTAACCCACTTGAATCGACGAGCATCGGTGTTCATCGCTCTCAGGTCGCAGAATTTAATAAAATGTACAAAGATGCCGGTATTGTTGGTGCTATGCACAAAGAAAACGGAAATCTTGTACTTGAAAGTCGAAAAGCTAGGAATGAAGTGTTAAAATTGAGGGGATGCAGGGATAATGATGCCGGATACGGCGATTATTGCGGTGAAAACAATTAGGAGATGGAAGATATGGCTGAGACGAAAGTACCACCAAAAACAGAACAGTTAATTAGCGAAGACGGGGTCCTTGACGAAAAAGCTGCGGGTGAAGCTATCGACAAGGTGATGAATGAAATGAACAAAGAGCTGCAACCAATTGCAGCAGAAAAAACAGATCCACCAGTTGATGCTGATGGTGATGATAATTCCAAGCTTGATGACCAAACCAAGCTTGATGGCGGCTGGACGGAAACGGACGAAATGCGTGAGTTGATAGAAAGCCTTGGCTATTCAGAGGAAGATATTTCTGAATTTTCAGGGCCGGAAGAGCTTGAGCGTCACGTTCGGCTTATGGATCGAGAGATCAAAAGACGGGTTCAGCCAGGACAAGAGCAAGAAGATGCTTTAGAAGCTGATGAAATTTTCCGGCAGAAAGAAGCAAAACAGGAGCAAATTGATGAACAATATCGAGAGAATGGCAAGTTTGCTAAAGCTCCCGAAGAATTGCCATCGCTTGATCCTGATGAATTTGATGAAAGATTGATTGAGGTTTTAAATGCTCGCGATGCTAAGATCAGGGAATTAGAAAACCGATTAAATGATTCGTACCAAGGCAGTGTTTTGTCAGATTTTGACAATCTTGTTGATAATCTTGGATACGAAGAACTATTCGGCAATTCTGAAGACCTGAAACCAGAGGAGCGAGAGCAGCGGTCCAGATTGTTTGAAGAGTACAAAGAGATCTACAACATCATGGAGGCCCGTGGAAAGTCTGTTAAAGGCAAAAGCGTCAATCGAGGAATTGTTTTGCGAGCTTTAAATTTAGAGTTTGCAGATGAAATTAAAAAGAAAACTCGCCGTGATTTAACCAAAAAGGTCAAAAGGCAGCAAAGCAGGATAACTGGGAGTAGTCGTCGTTCCGCTAACAAGGCATACGACGGGCCTATCGAAAAGCATCCTGAGTTGATTCAAGCCTTTAAAGATTTTGAGGCTGAAAACGGCTAAAAATAAGGATTTTTAGACATGGCTCTATACCATCATCAAATCGACGATTTTGTCGAATTAACACTTAATAAATTCAAAAAAGACGAGTGGGTCGATCTTTCCATGCCTTTGCAGGAATACAAGTTCGCCGGTCGGGTTTTTGAATCAAAGAAAAAAGCAGAGCGCGGTGGCGCACGTTTGGAATGGAAACTGCGAACTAAAAACCAAGGTACTGCAAAGCACTCTGGCTTGTTTGCCGTTGACGACACCAATCGTCGAAACGTAATGACCAACGGAAAGCAGGAGTGGTCAAAGCAAACCGTAAATTACATTTACGACATCGACGAAGAAAATTTCCAAAGTGGTCCTGAGACAATCATTCGCGAAATGCAATTGCTTGAGCAAGGGCTATACAATGATTTCTTTGAGCTAATGGAAACCGCAATGTGGACGGCTCCATCGTCAAGTTCACTTGACCCAATGCCGCCTGCCGGTATTCCATTCTGGTTGCAAAAAAATGCAACTCTTGGATTTACTGGTGGAAACCCAGCTGGTTGGTCTAACGGTGCTGGAAGTGTTGATTGCAACACTTACGATCGTTGGAAGAACTACAGCGGTACTTATAAGCAGGTAAGCCGAGACGATCTGATTGAAAAGGTTGTCAACGCTTGCGACTTCACCTATTTCAAAGCTCCAAGAAGCTATGCTGAAATTGGTGGTGGTGCGCCTGACTATGAGTTTGTGACTGTTCACTCAGTGTTGGCAACAATGCGTCGGCTTTTGCAAGCTGGTAATGACAACCTTGGTGCTGATGTCGCAAAGTGGGCTGGAAATGTGTTAATCAAAGGAAACCCTGTTGATTGGTGTCCTGCGATTACTGACACAAGCTCTGAGGCTTACGACTCTCAAGCTCCGTTCTACGGAATTAACTGGAAGAAGTTTGAATACTACTTCAAAACTGGTCGAAACATGATCAAGCACCCTCCGGTCAAAGCTGCAAACCAGCACACCGTTCGGGAGCGACACATGGACAACTGGGGCAACTTTGTTTGTTACGATCGTCGCCAGGGTGGTTTCGTCTTTTACGTTGCCTAATTAGGCAAGCAAGACGTTTGATTTTCAAATTTCAATAAATATACGAGGGAAATAAGATGCAACTCTTAAACAAACATGAAAACCAAAACGGTCGAGGTTTAACCTTCGATCTTTGGAAAAACTTTCCAGCGGACGAAATTCTCATCCGCAAGGATTCAAACGTAGGAATCGGGTGTCAGCTTGACCCAGCCGCTTCTCCTTATGCCGCAGCAAGTGCGACAAACACTGTTGCTGGATCTGGAGCAAGAGCGTTCACCGATGCTACATCGTCAATTAGCGGATTGACGCAAGCTCAATACGCGGGCGGTGCTGGAATGCGAATGCTGGCTTCGGCTGACAACGGTGCTGCGGAACTTCAGCTTGGTGGTGGCGGTGAACCGTTTATCATTTCAGATGCGGCTGCTGACGTTAAGGAATTGGTTTTGGAATGCCATTTCCGAGTCAACTCTGTGACCGCAGATGATGGTGCGTTTTTCATCGGCTTGGCTTCAGCGCAAACACTTGACGGCGATTTGATTGCCGACAACGGTGCTGCTCCTGCCGATGTTGACTTGATTGGCTTGTTCCATGCTCATGCCGACACAACCGGCGTGGACATGGTTTACCAAAAAGCCGGCGGTGGGCTAATTACCCACGAAACTGACTTTGCAACGATTGCTGCCGATACTTGGTATGTCTTTGGAATGCGGTATTTGCCACAAACCAAAAAGATTGACTTGTATTGGGGAACTGGTGATCGCACGACAATGGCTGTTGCTAAGGATGCAAATCCAATTGTTTCGACAGACATTGACGATGCTACCTTCCCCGATGGTGAAGGTCTTTGCCCAACCTTTGTGATCAAAGGTGGACATGCTGATGACAAAACTTTGGACATCAGAACTTTTGCGGCTGCTCAGGTGGCTTACCCGACAGATTAACGGTTCGTGACCGTTTCTCCAGAGCCTCCCTTGCAGTTCCTTCCATCTCCAAGGGAGGCTCACTTTTAGGAAATTAAATATGCCAATATTAAATGACGGTACGCCAGTTTCGGGTTCAAGTGCGCCTGAAATGACAATTAGTTATACCGAAATAGCTGCTGAGGTTGGCGACTTGCTTGGTATTGGAAGGACTCCAAGTTCTTGGTCTTCAATAGAAGAAGATCGAGTTGATTCAATAATTAAGTCTGGTTTGAGACAGGTTTATTATCCGCAGCGAGAAGCTGGATCGACTTACACTTGGTCGTGGATGCGACCTGAAGCAAAAATTGTAACAACCGCAGCTTACGATACCGGAACGGTTGAAATAGCCTCGGGTGTCGTTACGTTGTCAGGTGGCGTTTGGCCTGACTGGGCTGATGAAGGCGAATTGCATATTGGAAGCCAAATTTACACAGTCAAAACAAGAGACTCGGATACGCAGGTAACTCTTGACGATCTAACTATTTCAAATGCTGCCGGAGCAACATACAGTTTGAGCAGGCCGTCTTACGATCTGCCAGCTGGATTTGATGGAAACTTTGACGGAAACTTGCACTACAAGACAGGCGACAACACGCTGTGGCCGTCTATCGTTATGGTTTCTCCTTCAATGTTGAGAGGTAAAAAGCAGATTTACAATGAAACAGACAGGCCATTGTATGCAGCTGTCCAGCCAAAGCAGTTTGTTGCGGCAACTGGACAAAGGTGGCAAATCACGTTTCATCCTTCGCCGAACGGTTCATATACATTCTACGGGAGGTACATGGTTCGTCCGGCAATGATCGACAATACAGACAAGTACCCTCTGGGCGGTTCTGCAATGGCAGAAGTGTTTTTGGAGTCATGCCTGGCTGTTGCCGAGAAGCGATTTATAGAAGACACGCAAATACATCAAAAGGAATTTCAGCAACTGCTGATTCAGGCAATAGACCATGACGCAAATGCGTTCTCGGCTGATTTCTTGGGGTACAATTCAGATAATTCAGAATGTGCCGACCTTTATCACAATGGTCGGCGGGTTGGCAACGCAATTCACTCATACGAGGGAGTCGTTTACTACGACTGAAAACTATGACAAATTTTTCAATAGCAGAAGCATATCAAGTTGGAACAGACGCAGATGGAAGTAGCAGTGATGCTATTGGCTACGGGGAATTTGATTGCGGAATGGTTTACATCCCGAATGGATCTACGATTACGTCACTGACATGGCTTGCGTCTGATTCACTTGGCGGGGAATACGAACCTGCAAAACACACTGTAAATTCAGGCTTAACGCCTTTGACTTACGTTGCAACTGTCCAGACTGTTGCGGCAAATGGGGCGTACCCAATTCCACAGGACTTAGTTGGTGCTGTGGGTATCAAGGCTGTTGCAAATGCAGCAGGAGTTGTTTTAGTTAGCTTAAAAAGCAGATAAGGAAAGAAGATGAGCGGACACAGAGCAGCACATGATTTGGCAAAGGCTCCATTGCAACTTTTAGATGGTGGCGATGCGAGTATCATTGGCATTGATCGTTTCGGCGGGATTGTTGAATTGGAAACCGCAGGAACAGAAACTCGAACACTTGCCGATCCTGTTGGAAGTGGCTTGCGAGCGACTGTTCGCATGCGAGTTGACAACGGCAACTGTACGGTAACAGCCGCAAACGGATTGAATGTGGCAGGAAACACTACTGCTGTTTTTGCAGACGTAGGCGACTTGCTTGACATGATCAGCGTTGAGACTGCCACAGCTGGCGTTTATCGCTGGGAAATTTTAGTAAATACTGGATCTGTAGCACTATCTTAAGGATGTCAAATTGCGAACTCTCGATCTTCATTTTCCTAATGAGGGCGTTAATCGGCGTATGGCCGAAAGACGGAATCCAAAGCGTGGGAGTTACCCATGCCCTTGGGCTGTAAATGTACGCCTTCAGGACAATATTGATCGACGTTTGCGAGGTGGCAGCCGGCCTGGATTAACCAAGTTTGTTTCCAGCGACTTGGGAACAACGATCAGCGATTTAGCATCCATAAATCTCTCTAGCTCTACTGGGGCGACAGAGGTTTTGTTTGCGCTGGTTGATTCTTCGATAAAGACTGTGACTGGCGGTGTTGTTGCGACTCCAGTTGGCTATTTAGGTGCTGACTCGGGAAGTGATGTTTTAACAGATCCTTCAGGAAACAAAATTCTTTCGGGGTCTGCCTCTGCTCCAAGCAGTGGGTTTTTGTTGACAGGCCAGCAAAAGGTTCTTGCTGTAGCGTCAGGTGCAATTACAAGGCTTGATCCCAAGACAGGTAAGGTCGATACGATTATTGCTAGTGCTGGAACTGTACCCACTGGGTGTACGTTTGGTGCTATTTACAGGGACCGGTTGATCTTGTCGGGTGATGACAATGCGATTTATTGTTCCAAGTTAGGGGATTACTCAAACTGGGATTATGGTCGCGATGTTAGTGATTCAAGTCGTGCGATAATGTGGCAGCTGGCTTTCGGTGGACAACTTGGACCACCTCCTACTGCTATGATTCCTTGCAAAGATAACTACATGCTAATGGGAAGCTCCAGAAGCTTGTGGGTTCTTAGGGGGGATCCAGCTACAGGTCAGTTGCAACGCATCTCGGAAAACACGGGGATAGTATCTTCTCGCGCTTGGTGCAAAGCCGAGAATACTGTTTTCTTTCTTTCTGAAGATGGTGTTTACAAGGTAGCAATAGACGGATCAGATTTTTCACCTTTATCTGAAACTCAGATTCCGAATGAGCTTAGGAATGTAAACACAGCTACAACGACTGTCTTAATGGGCTTTGAAAAGGCAAGAAATGCAATTCATGTCTACTTAAAGACTTCAGGTGGCAGTGATACTCATTGGGTGTACGAGCTGGCGGCTCAGGCTTGGTGGCCTGTAAGACTTCAAGACAGCCATTCTCCATTGGCGGTTTGTCAGCACCAAGGCGAGCTTTTGCTTGCTGGCGGGGATGGATATGTCAGGTCAGTTGGTGGTGACGATGACGACGGGACTGCAATTGAAAGCCACGTCATTATTGGTCCTATGCGGCTTGGGTCAGAAGATCGCTCTGGGATCATCAATATGATGAGAGGAGTCCTGGCTAGTGGCAGTGGGACCGTGACGTGGAGAATTGTAGTTGGCGATCACGCAGAGCAAGCAGCTGACAACGCAAAAGCAGCAATAGAAGCTTTTCAGTCAGGTGGTGTTTACTCAAGCTACGTGAAATTCTCTGACACTTGGGATGCTGGCCGTTCATTGGCTCAATTTCCAAGAACGGCAGGTTCGTGGGGCTGTATCTGGCTTCAATCAAATGCGAAATGGGGGCTGGAAGGAGCAAGTATGCAATTAAAACTTTCAGGTAGGTACAGATAATGGCCGATGTATTTTTTAAAGACTTTGTAAACGGCTTGTCGGTAGATGCTGTCGGCGGCAGTGAGAAGATCCCAGTAGTTGACGGTACGACAACAAAATACCAGACTCCCGATCTAATCAAGTCTTACATAATTGCAGCGTTAACAGCTTCAGGTGCGGTAACTCCGACAACTAGCGATGCTTTGATTATGGAGCGTTCTGGGACGGCTGGAACTTTTGATCTTGATGCCCTGTGTGACTATGTTTATGCCTACCTCTGGACAAACCCAAGTGAGGTGACTCCGGCAACAAGTGCAGACAAGCTCATACTTGACCGATCAGGAACAAAATATAGCATAGACATTGACACGCTGGTTGATTATTTCAACACGTCAAACGGTTCGCTTGGAGCGCAGATTACAGCTTTGGCATCTGCTACGCTTGCGGATTCCGACGAATACGTTCTCTCACAGGGCGGGACCGCTAAGAAAGTCACATTTTCCGGGCTATCTTCCCGGGTTCAAGCTCAATTTAATTCATATTTGGCTGGTCTTTCTGCTGTAGTTACGCCAGCCGATGCAGATACGCTTTACGTTTTGCAGGGTGCAACTGCAAAAAAAATGAGCCTTACTGTGCTGGCAAACACGTATCTTGCTGCTGAAATAGATGTTGAGGATCTTGGCTGGGGAATGGCAGAGGCTAATCCAGCAGCTTCAGGCGATATGTTGCTTATGGAGCGAAGCGGCACAAGATACAAACTAGACGTAGACAATTTGGTTTCATTTGCAGCAACAGGGCTTCAAGATGGAGTCCTCACATTTTCTAGCCTTGCTGCTGCAAGTCCAAATCCAGCCGACATGTTTGCCGTAGACGATGCTGGAACGCCAAAGAAACTTACGCTTGCCAACCTAGAAACAAGGCTGTGGATTGATTACGCAACGTATGTGAATGGATTGTCGGCGGTAAGCACGACAACGGCCACAGACAAGCTGTACTGCATTCAAGGCGGTACGGCCAAATACGTGACCCCGACCGAGCTATCGGCGTTTATGAACGTCACTACGGGCGATGTTATCGCTCCTGTGTCTACAACTCAATACAATGTGCCGCAATGGGATTCTACGGCCAAAACGCTTACAGATGGCTTGTCAGTGGTCACAACGGTTAGATTTACTGGCAGTGAGTCAGATAGTGCATTGCCGACAGAGCAAGCGGTTTCTGAAGCTGTTGAGGATATTACCAACCTCGACATCGACGGAGCCACAGATATTGGTGCAGCATTAGTTGATGCCGATCTGTTTATCGTTGACGATGGGGCAAACGGAACGAACCGCAAAGCAACGATGAGTCGGCTCAAGACGTACATCGGATCAGGTGATGTTGCAAACCTCGACATTGACGGAACGCCAGACATCGGCGCGGCACTAGCTTCTACCGATTTGATTATCGTCGATGACGGAGCTTCTGGAACAAACCGCAAATCGCAAGTAAGTAGACTCAAAACCTACTTGGAAACTGTTGGTCATTACGCCAACATCTACGTGGATTCGTCAAAAATGCACCCGTGTACCACAAACGGGGCTGCTGCATTAGCAAAGAACGAATACGGGACAAATGACGTTGATTTGCAATATTTTGCATTTGACGGCGGTGCAACTGAGGAACGTGTTCAGTTCAGCATAGTAATGCCGGAAGATTGGGACAGAGGCACAATCAAGGCAAAGTTTTACTGGTCTTCAGCTAGTGGCTCAACGGCTGGGGACACTGTTGAATGGGGGCTAAAAGCAAATGCACTTGCAGACAATGCTGCGATAGATGCGGCTTTGGGTACTCCGCAAATTGTTAGCGACACGCTATTGGGAAGCAGCGGAACCAAAATGCAAATCACTCCAGCGACACCAGCAATTACCGTTGGTGGATCAGCCAGTTTAAACAACCTGATTGTTTTTGAGATTTACCGAAACACTGATGGAACAGACGACATGGCTGAAGATGCTTGGCTGTTTGGTCTGAATATTCAATACCAGAAAAACCAAACTGTTGCAGCTTGGTAGTAGGAAAGCAGCATGGGCGTATTTTCATTTCCAGCGGTCGCAATTTACGATTCTACCGCCACCGGACGGTCGCTAATTACTGCTGCCGATCAAGCAGCCGCACGCGCGGCCATAGGTGTTGACACCTCAGAATATGGCTTTCTCGATTCTGACAACACTTGGACAGGCGACAATACGTTTGATGAACCGATAGCAGCGTCAGAGTTTGCTGGTGTTAGTTCGCTAACGCTAAGTGCTGCTGGTGGTAATCCCGCATATTTTAAATTCGGTTCAACTTTGTCGTGGATTGTGGATGCTGCCACTATTCGACCGACCGATTCTTTGGGTTCTCGCGACATTGGTCTTTACAATCGTCGTATTGGCGATGTGATGGCTTTTAGGTTTGGTGCTACCGAGAGATTTCGACTGTTCAACTTGGGCGATGAGAACGAAACCAACACCGAGTATCTCGAAACATCTTACAATTCGACTTTCAATTATTTCCAAATTAACAGTGCAGCTTCAGGCACTGGAACGGTTCGCGACATTCGCATTTCGCGGGATAGTGACGAAGGTATTTGGATCGACCAATCCGGTATTCGATTCTTGTCGGCAGGTTCCAGTCGTTTTGTAGTTACCAGTGGCGAAATTCGCCTGTATAAATACTTGCGTTCAATGAACTCGGCAGCGACGATAGGTTCGACGACCTACCCATTCCCTGCTGCTTACAGCGATTTGTTTTCAGCGGGAGACGGTGACACAGGAACAGCGACCCCTTCTATCGGATTTACCAACTCCCCGAACATGGGATTTGCTAGGGCAAGCATTAACCAAATGAATTTTATAATTGATGCCGCAAGGAGAGGTATTAATATTGGAAGGGACAACTTTGGGCTTACGTCTAACTATGCTTTGGGTTGGCGATCTGCTAGTTCTCTCAGTTCAGGTACTCACGATCTGACTTTGCATCGAGACGCGGCACACACGTTAGCTCAGAGATTTGGAACGAACCCACAGGCGTTTCGAGTTTATGGAACTTGGACAGATGCAAGCAACGGTGAGTGGTTGCAAATGGATTATGGCGTGTCGAACGCTGGAGCAGCAACAATCCAAGCCTACGCAAATGGAACAGGTGCAAATGGTGGATTGTATTTACGATCCGAAACAAGTTTGCGTTTGTACGTTGGCGGTATCCTAGCTCAAAATATTAGTTCGACGGTTGATAGGTTCAATGTCCATATCGAACCTTATTTCGATAATCAGAAACGAGCAGGTAGTTCGACAAAACGATTTACCGAAGTTTGGTCGTATGATGCCAACTTTATTGGCACAACTACGCTAAGAACTTTTGATGACGGTGCAGGAAACAGTTCAAGCGTAGCAACTCAAACTGGCAGTTTAGATTCGTTTTTCCTTCATCGAAGTTGGACAGGTACATCAGGAACGTCTAGCTCGTGGATTGGGCTTAAAAACGATTACAACTCTAGCGGAACCGCAGCAAGCTGGATAGGTCTTTCTTCAAATACGTTTAGACTAGAAATAGCAAATGGATTAAGAGCAATGTGGCAACACGCCGGTACTCAGCACCTGCTGAACCTGCACTTTTATCCATACTTAGACAACACTTGGAAAAACGGTACATTTAATAAAGCTTGGTCGGAGACGTGGCAACATTCGACAAACACCATTGGCAGTTATGTTGATAGCAGCAACTATGGTTACTTGTCGATTGCACCGAGTGGAAGCACATACTTAATTAAAGCTAACTCGCTCGGAACTACTGCTGATGCAAGTATAAAAATTCAAACATCGCAAAAGTCTGCTGCTGGAAACCAAGCAATCGTGTTGGATGCTGACTATTGGGGGACGGTTAATTTCTTCTTTGGAGGAAACAATCGAGGGTCTTGGGGCAAAGATACGCTAACCGCAAACGTCGCAGTTTTAACTAATAACAGCTTTACAATTACCCGAACTTGGAATACCGCAACAACGGTGTTTAAAGGTTACGAGGCAAACATCACCGACACGACGAGCGACACTGAATCCAGTTTGTTAAACTTGAAGGTTGGTGGCACGTCATATTTGCGATTGCGAAAAAATGGCGACCTGTTGTTTGAGAAACAAGGTGGCTCGGCAAGAATTGTCCAGAACGCAGGTGGAATTGCAATACTTGGTGACAATGGTTCGACGGTGCAAGCGTTCGACCAATACTTTAATTACACTTACAAAACCTTCCGACCAGTATCGGACAACCAGCATCTTGGTTACGTGTCTCGACGATTCCTAGTCAAAGCAAACGACATTTATTCCAAGGGCAAAATTCGCAGCTACAACCTTGGCGATGAAACTGAGGTCAATGCGGAATTTTTGAACATGTACTGGGATGCTGATAAAGCATATTTAACAGTTCAAAAAGATGGCACAGGTTCGGAGCGAGAGTTTATTGTCGGTCATCACGTAAACGGTTGTACTCGATACAACAACACATCGAACATCATTCGCTGGTCTATCTCCGGTACAACCGGAACAAAGATGTACTTGAACTCGAACGGATTAACAGTTTATGGTCGAGTTGATCCACAGGGCAATAAGACTAGAGATTTAGGAACCGACAGCACAGCACGATGGCGTGTCGGCTACATGGATACGTGTGATCTTGATGATGGTCGGATTAACCAAAAAACATCGTCGTCTTCTGACCCATCAACAAGCGAGTATGCAAATGATGGTGATTGGGGTATTCACGAAAACACATCAAACGGTCATATCTATTTAGCATTTAACGATGGCGGTACAATTTACAAAACACAGTTGCATTCAGGTGGAGGCGGTGGTACGCCACCTCCGTAAATTAACTTTTTAAGGAAAAACATGGACGAAAAAGAACAGCAGGAAACAAAGCAATCAGTTCAAGTAATTTCAATTCAAATGGAGACGTTAGCTCAACTGCCCTCTGTTAAGCAGTTTTTAGAGCTATCACAAAAACGAGAACTTTTAATTAGGACTTTACCTAAAGAAGATAAAGAAGGAGGTGACAAATGAGTCATTCAACATTTACGGTGACAGTGGTGGATTTGGACGAAGGCACTCACGGTGCTTTAGCGGCAAAGTTTATCGTGGACAACGAAAACGAAAAGCGAGCAGCACAAGAGCCTCCGGTAGACCCTTTGCCTGTTGAGCCGTGGGCAGATTTAAAGGCAAGTTATTTGACTGTGCTGACTGCTACCATTCAGTCTGCCCATGAAAATTACATTAAACAGCAAGCTGACAAGCAAGCAGCAGATGATGAATTGACTAAGCGATGGATGTCGGGAGGCGAAGCTGATCGCGCGGCTGCTCTAGCAGCTTTGCCCCCTGCTGGAACGCCTGTTGAAGTGGTTGTTCACGAAGGCGAGCCAGAAGGTCATCACGAAGAAGAAACTCCATAAGGAACTCTCATGGCTACGCAAAAATTACAATTTGCATACACTTCTGGGCAAACGCTTACAGTTAAGCTGTTTGCAATAGGTGGTGATGCGGTTTTGCATACATCGACCTCGGTAGCGGAGCTTCCGGCAAGCAGTGGTTTGTATAAGGCTACCTTTACAAGCACTCCAGCAATTGACGGGACTCACCGAGCCGTTGTTTTTCTTGCCAGCCAAGGGGTCGCTTCGTATGAAGCCAAGTTTACTGGAACTGATGCCGAAATCGCTCAAGCATCGGAATTTACCAATGTGGATATTTCTGGGCTTGGAGGTGCTGGTTCAATTTCATATTCCATTACTGTGAAGTCGTCTGGTGTTCCAGTAGCGGGAGTTGAATGCTGGGTTTCAACTGACGAAGCCGGAAGTAACGTAGTGGCAGGCACGCTTGCGACAAACGATTTTGGAGTTGTCACGTTCTTGCTAGACGCAGGAACCTACTATTTGTGGAGAGATTCAGCCACTCACTCATTTCCTAAACCAACAACCATCACGGTGTCCTAATGCCGCATACAAATCTCGATCCTCAGTTTCAGGACATAACGCCTGCTTGGAAAGGTCTTCCAAACATGAACGGCTGGTATTTTACCAGCGTTGTGGATGGTATTTCCGAAGAGGCATTGCCGTGGTTGTTAGCCCAGGGATGGCAGCTTAACGCGGCAAATACGGACAACTCAGTAGAGCCGCCAGTCACTACCTACCTGATGGCAAGGACGCGGCTGCTTCATTGGAATGTTCTCTATAGCCTGTTAGTTGACTTTACCAACTCGTTTAACGAGGGGCGTTCGGCAAATGACAAGCGATATGAAGATGTCGTTTTCAATATGCAGAACATGTTGGATAAGCATCAATCGGAAATGTCTGAGTTTCAGGAGGACAAGGCTCAGGGCGAACATGGTTACATCACCTTGATGCTTAACAAGGTTGATGAGTCTTTAGGTGAATACGAGTCGTACAAAGAAGAATTTCAAAGCAAAGATTCCGGTGACAGGGAAACCGAACTAGCAAAACTAAAAACTACTTGGGCAAATGCGGCTGATACCGCACAGGCCGAGTACGATGAGATGACAAGCGGTTTGGATATTGGGGCAATCATTGCAGGAGTTGACACGGCTATTGACGATTTCGCTGTTGCAGTAAGTGCGTTCAACAACGAGTATGCCGATCTAGGCACGACCCTTGTGTCAGATTACGAAGCTCATCAGGTGCTTGCCAAGTCGTTTTTGGTTGATCTTGGTGCTACCGAGCTTGCAAGGATTAACGAAAAGTTTGACGCGGACTTGGCAACGCAAAGCCAGGCTATGATCGACAGAGGTTTTTACTCGTCGGGGATGATGGCAGACATTACGGCCCGAAACACACGAGATAGAAACGAAGCAATTGTCGAACTTAATGACAGGCTTGCAAGAGAGAAACTGCAAAATCAGCATACGCTATACGAGCAGCAATTTAAGATGCGATTAGGCGGCTTAGAGGCAAGCATGAAAGCGATTGACGCTTCCTCAAGGATTGTGCAGTCTCGATTGCAGCATGGTCAGTTCTCGGCTGAAATTAGGCATAAGATCGCTACGCTTTCAGTCCAGACAAGGCTTGAAGTTTTAGGTCTTCGCGAAAAGTATTACGAAACTTTGTTGCAGTCGATAACCTGGGAAACTGCCAGAGAGTCTGAGCTGTATCAGCAGCTGGTCCAAGTTCGTATCCGACAAGCAGAGATCCTTGGCCGGACAATGCAGCAAGATATGGAGCTGCTCAAATACCAGCTTGATGGCAGAAATGAAATTGCAGCTTCATTGTTCGGGTTTGTCGAGCGACGAACGGATGCGTACCCAGATAACAATGCAATGGCTCAACTAGCTACCAACCTTGGTGAAACGGGAGCGGCTACATGGCAATCCGCGTAAATGGACAAGATGGAGATAGTTTTCGTCGAAGGCAGGTAAGGCATAATTCTGCTCAAGGCTTTCGCAATGGTGCGCCTTACGACTCGCGAAGCGGCAACGACTCTCCACTTTGGCCGACCGTAAAAATCAAGATAGGTATTACGGATGAAGAAATTGAGCCTGACGGCCACGGCGTAGTTACGGTATGGCGAAATCCGATAAATGGCTCGGAAGCTGAGAAAACAAGCGAAAAAATTAAAGTCTACTTGGATTGGATGCATGGCGACCAGAGCATACCTGAAAACACAGAAGTTCTGTGCATTGAGTTTCCAGATGAAAACCTTTGGCGAGTCTTTATTGACAACGACCCTAAAGGCGTGGTGTTAGAGCGTTGTAGCGACAAAAAAACAATTGTCGCTTACGACATAAAAATAAATGACTTCTACGGAAATCTGTCTGACAATATTGGAGCGGTTGTACGGCTGCGAGACTCAGCGTTTTTTGAAACTGATTGCTGGACGGTATTGCGGGAGTCTGATTGCGTACCAGAGATTTGTCCAGATGTTTGTTTAGTTACATCAGATTGCAAAACTTGCTACGGCTGCTACAGGCTGCGTCAGTGCGACGATCCGTCAATTGAAATCATTACAGAATCTAACAATCTTTGCATCGAACACGACAAAGGGGGCGGTTTCCCGTTTGATGTGATTATCGACTTTGGTGCTGTGGTAATCCTTGACGATGGGCTTTGCTACACAGTAGAAGAAGCTGAAAATTGCATTGGATCGCAATCAGTTACAGTCATAGGAGTCGCTGAAAATTGCAATGCTTGTCATGAATGCTGGAGGCTTGAACTGTGTCCTCCTGATCCAAATTTCCCTCAATCGTTTCCAGATGAAACAATTTACATTTACAAAGACGGTCACGACTTGTCAGAGGGTGACGTAGTAAAGTATGGGGGTAAGTGCTACAAAGTTTATGACAATGGAAGTTGTCCCGAATCGGCTTTTCGGGTTACTACCACCTTAGAAAAATACGATGACTGTGATGAGTGTTCAGGGTCAGGCTGTTATGAATTTTTATCGTGTTCAGAAGGTCAGTACGACAGCATAATAGTTCGGTCGGCAACAATGCTTGATTTGGACAATGACGAATCGGATCGAGACGGGTATGTAAACGTAGACCTAGACCAATACATTGGCAGAGTTGTGCAGACTGCTGACGGTAAATGCTACACAGTTCAGAAAATATACGAGGGCTGTGATAGTGCGTTGGATGTTGTGATTGTTGAGGAATATGAGGAATGCGAATGCTGTGGCGTTTACCTGATGGAAGGTTGCTACGGGGCAGAAGACATCTACACCTATGATGACTTTTGTTATTACATGCAAAAAGGTGGAGGGCAACTGTTTAAGAGGGCTGAGGATGGCCTTTGCTACATTCTTCGAGAACTGGATCAAACAGGAAAGATCGGCGTTCCATTTACAATTGAACTTGAATGGGGGCAGGGTGCGACTTGCGATTATTGCGAAGAACCTACCTATACGTTAACGCCAAACTGCCCTGATTGTGACACAATTACCGGCGGTGCTAGTGAATGCGACTCAGAGATTGGTACTCCAGTTGCAGGAAAACCAACTGCAACGACCGAATGCACAAACGAAAATTTGCAAAACTATGTCGGTCAGTACATCAAAATTGACGGGGTGTGTTATCACGTTTCGCCTGCCGATCCGTCCTGTGATGTAACCTTGCCAGCACCGTTGCAATTTACTGGAGGGTTTTCGGATTGCGATGCTTGCCAGAAAACTTGCCTTTGGGTAGTCACTGATGTTTACATCAAATACAACCAAATCCGTAAAACGAGAAAACAAATTATTGTTGATGCAATTTGTAGAGAAGACGATGAACTAATTATTGACATTGAGGATTGCCCATAATGGGACTGAACAAGATACGAAGGTTTGACCGTGGAGATCATATTCTTGTCATAAACGTGGCAACGGGGGAAAAGTCCGTAGAGCCAAAGGAATCGCCAAGCCTAGCGAGAAAGGCTGCGAACTTTGCTAAGGCGGCTGCAAGGCAAGCGTCTCACGGAAATCCAAAAGTGTCACTTGAAGTGCTGAATAGAAGATATGACAAATGTGTTAATTGCCCAGACGGATTGTTTGCCGAAATAGATCGAAAGGACGTGCCGAAAAGGTTAAAAGATGTGGAAGTGGTTGGAACGTGTATGCACCGGAAATGCGGCTGCTACATTCACAACACAGAAACATTTCCTAACAAGCTTTGGTGGGGAACTACGTCGTGTCCTAAAGGTCATTGGGGAGCGACGTAATGCCTTTGTTTAGAGGGGAGGGAGGTGGTCTTTTAAGGCTTCCATCAACCAATAAATTGATGCGTGCGCCAACTGGAGAATGCTGTTGCGAAGAATGTGATTGTTGTGTTGCGTTTAAAGATGTGACGTTAGGTGGTGGAATGGTAATTAACGACATCGGGGTGCAATCTACCTCGGACATGTCAACAAACATCCACGAAACTGCATACTGCGACCAACAAACTTGGACATTTACAATGACAATCATTAACAATACGGGAATGCCGTGGAATGCAGCAATGCAAGGGTATACTTGGATTACTTATTTGTTGTCTGATTTCGAGTTTGTTTCGGCATCACCGACTGAGTATTCACAGACAGACAACGGATCAGACGAAACTATCCTTTGGGATTACAATTACACAACGAGCGAAACTAAGACATTTACCGTGACGTTTAGGAAGAAAAACTGCGGAGTGGGTCAAGAATACGACATAAATGGCGGCGTTCAGCAAGGCAAGGACGCTGAACTGACGATTGAACATATTACATGTAGCTAGAAGGTAGACAAATGCCGATCACAATATCTTATGGAAATCCAGCCTTGGTAGGGGCAGCTTCGTTTGCGATAGGCAGAGAAAAGGGAAAGATGAAAGCGGGCGCAAAGGCCGCAGACATGGCCCAGGGAATGCTAGATCGGCGTGACAAGAAACGAGATGACGAGCGTGACAGGTTTGACAGGCTTAACAAAGAAGCAGCTGACAGGAACCAGAGGTTTGCTACAGAACAGGGCCGGCTGGCTGATAGTGAAGCAGATCGTCAGTCTCGGCAGAATATTGCAACTGCCAAACTTAATCAGGATATGCAGAATAAAGCAGATCGCTTTAAGCAATCGCAAAACGAAGCTGCTCAAAAAGAACTTGATGATTGGGGCAAAAGAGATCGTAAAAGAAGAGAGGATTGGGCCAAGAAAAACCAAGGCGGTTCAGATGTTTTTGGACAACCTTCTGGAGAATACCAGACTCCTGATTGGGACCCTCGTCCTTCAGGTCCTAGCTTTGACGGCATGGGTGGCGGTGGATACGGCGGCATGGGTGGCGGTAATGATTTTCCACTTCCAAAGGGTGCGGTGGAAATGGGGCCTGCAATGGGGCCTGGAATGGACCGTGGAATATACTATGAGAATTTGCGTCCTCGTACTCCTCAAGAACGAATAACGCAAGGTCGTCCAGTTCCTGAAGGGCCAATACCTTTAGAAGCTCCAGCTGGCGACCAGCCTCCACAGCAGTACGGCCCGATTGGCGGTGGTGAGTGGGAAGTTGAAATGGGGCTTACTCCAGAGCAACAGCAACGTCTACAGCAGCTGAGAACATATAAAGGTCAGATAACCTCTAACCCCACATTAGATTACGACCAAAAAGTGGAAGCATTAAATAATGCCGACATAATGATAGAAGAAGCAAGTGTTCCTCAAGTCGTTCCTAAGCAGCAGAACAGGCCGAAAACAGCTTGGGAGCAAGAAGTGTTTCAAACTCCACAAGGTCCAGTCACGATAGGTCCTGATGGAATGCCTACGTTTATGCAGGGTGCTAGAGAAACTCCTGAAGAGAAGAAACAGCAAGAAGCACAAGCACTTGGTTTAGCTTTTGCCAATCAAATGAACCCAGATGGCACTCCGCGATACAAGCCGGAGGAAATCCCATTTGCCGTTGCTTCTGCAATGGACGGCAGTCCAGGCGAAAGGTTGAAAATGCCAACTCCGTTTGAAAAAGCACATCCTGATTACACAACAAACCAGATGGGTGCGTACATTTCTCCAGTCATGGCCGAGGCTGATGCTGTTCGAGACATGCAAGGACTTGATCCTGAAAAGTACAACGTTTCGATCAATAAAAGCGGTGACGGTCGCGCCCAGTTGACTGTGCATGAGAAAAAACAAAAGCCACTTCCTGACATGGAAAAAGAAGAAAAGCCAAAGGTTGAATCAAGGGCTTTGTCTTGGGAGGATTACAGCAGTAATGAGGCTAGAAGGCTCGACGCTCAGAACGCTTTAGGTGGCGGTGAAAATATTACTCAAGATCAAATAGACGAATATCTTGAGGATCAGTACGACAAATATGTAGAAAGGGCAGAGCAAAGAGCTGCTGCCCGAGCTGGTGGCGGTAGCAGTGCCAGTGTTCCTTCTGCGGGATTGCCGGACTACGACACGCTAGAGTATCCAGATGGTACGCCAGTTGTCTCGTTTGCTGACAAAACAAAAGGAATGACAGGGTCAGCACCACCGGAACAAAAAAATCCAGTGTTGGATAGTGCAATAAAAGCGACTGGAGGTGGACCTGCACCTGTGCCGGAAGCACCTGCACCTGCACCGGAAGTGCCGCCAACTGCCCCTGATCAGGCACAGCCGCCACTAAATGCTATGGGGATGGAGTCCGCTCCTGCACCTGCACAGGCTCCAGCGGCTGCACCAGGTGCGGCCCCAAGAGTCCCTGGTCCGTTTGAAAAACCAAAACCTAGAATGTCAGGAAAAGAAGCTCTCGGGCCAACATCTTCAGCTAAAGAGAGGGACGATTATGACAGAGAAACAAACCAGAGAATGCTTGATTACTATCACAACAATCTTGAGTTGACCGATGATATGACCCCCGAGCAGGTAAATGCTAAGCTTGATAGTTTGAGCCAAGAAGAGCTTACGGAGTACATGACTGCACTCGGGTTAATCATAGAAATTGACAACAAATACAACAGCAAGTAAGAAAAATGCAAGATCAGCAAAATAACCAGCAAAACGCTATGCAACAAAGGCTAATGCAGGCAAGGGATCTGTATAAGCAAAAGACCGGCGTGGACTTTGAAAGCAAGCCTGAAGACGCTGGGCCAGCCGTGGCCGTTGCTGAGCCACCTGTGGTAGAAAAGCAGGCTCCCAAACCCGAAGCAATTGTTCCGCAGCAACAGGCTCCGCAGCAACAGGCTCCGCAGCAACAAATGAGTGCTACGGATTTGTTTCAGCAAAGAGCGATCGAAAGGTGGAACAAGAAGGTTGATGCTGAGGAGAGCTTTAAGCTTGAGTCAAAGTTTTACAGGAAAGACAGAAAAGAAAAGCCCGAGCAGGAAATGCCGAAAGAGGGTGAATACTTTCTTGATGCAGACGGCCAGCTTCGACGAAGAGAGTCTGGCAGGTTTTACCCAACCCCAGAACAGGAAAAGGGCCGAACTTTACAAGACAAAAAAGAAGAGGAAATTAGAAAAAGAAACATGGAAATAGGCAACTTTAGTAAAGTTGTTCCAGATTCTTACATAAGCCCTGACACAGAAGCCGAAAGAACTAGGAGGTTAGATAAAGAGTTAAAAGAATACTGGGCCAAGAAAAAGGGAACCGCCCCGCTAGAAACTCCTGAAATTCCAGAGGGAATGTACATGGGCTTGGACGGCCTGGGCCATTACTACAATACCGACACAAGAGTTTCAAAGGAAGAGTTCAAAAAAGCCAACCCTGATGTAGATATTGACAGGATACAAGGCGAATACTTTGCTGGAATTATGCAAGAAGCAAAGGAAGATCAGCTTAAGTTCACCGGCAAAGGAAGTGCAATTTCGGGTGACGAGCAAAGCTGGGGAGGGTATCTTGGCTCAAAGACTCCTTGGATTGGATCGGCAATGGAGATTGGGGCGTTGTTGGCTCTCAAGCCTCACTTCGATGCAATCGAGGACGGCACAGCCACAAGAAGAGATTACGTTGTTGCTGGTAGATACCTAGCAGAGCTGGAAAAAGAAGAAGGAAAAGGTTGGTGGCGTGGCGTTGGGGACATCGTTGCCGACATGCCGGCATTCATGATTGAATTTGCAGCTGCCGGAGGCGGTGTTGCGACTACAACTGCCAAGAAGGGATTGAAGACTGCGATTGAGTCGAGTGCGAAGATGACCGCCAAGGAGCTTTTAAAAGCTGGTGGTAAGGTAGCAGCAAAAGGTGCAGCCAAAATTGGCAAAGTTACCCTTAAGCAGCCGCACAGGATAGCAGAAGCTGCCGTTCGTGAATCAATGCCAGAGCCGACATACGACGAAGCAACAGGCAGGATTACTTTTGAGGGTGGCTCTGATAACTGGGCAAGAAATGTTGTAAGAGGAACGCTTGATACTGGAATCGAGACAGCTTCGGAAATGTCTGGTGGATACACGGCTGGACTGATCGGCAAGGCCATGAGCGGGGCCGTTAAGCCAGTAAAGAAGGTACTAGACAAGGTTGCACCAAAAACTATCAAAGGTGCGCCTAAGCCTGCAAGGCTGGACAAGAAGATGTGGACGCATGAAATAGCTGCGTTTCAAATGAAAGCTCGGGTCGCCTTGCAGAAGAAGATCAACAAGGTTGCCAACCCAAAAGTCAGGGAAGGAATACAAAAGGTTTTCAATGCTGGTGGTTACAACGGTATCATCGAGGAATACGGTGAGGAGCGATTAGCAGAGCTGCTAAGAAAAGCAACGGCGTTGTCCGAGTACACTGATTTAGATACAGATTTGGGACAGACTGGCGAGTTTTTCCAAGGTGCATTTGATGTTGCAACCGCAGGCAATTGGCAAAAGCTCGGCGACTTTGGCTATCACTCTGCACAGCAACTGGCTGCGTTTTCGGTTTTCCCAGCTGGAAGTATGGCAGCGGAAGGTTTGTCTGCTCTGGATCGTGCGCCAAGCGGAAGGGAATGGAGAAAGCTTGTTCTAGGCACTGACACAGATGGCTATTTCCCAAGTCGAAAAGTAAGAAAACAGCAGTGGGAGGCAACAAAGAAAGCTCAAGAGGCCATGAGGGCCGGATCTGCTCCTATTTCGAGGGTTCCAGTAAGTGCTAAGATTCCTGGGCTTGTCGATACACGGCCTGAAGCAATTGAAGACAAGCCTGATGTAATTGATCACGGAAAGGATGTTCCTACTAGGCAGTTGTATGATGCGGAAGGGAAGCCATACACGCCAAAAGCGGTAGTGAAAGAACGAGCTGAAAAGGCAAGGAAAGCTGCACAGCAAAAACAAACAGAGTCTCGGGCAGCGGAAGGTACGGTCAGGCTTTCTCCCGAGGCCGCAGCCGTTAAAAGGCGGCAAGAGGTAGAAGAATACAAAAAGAGCAAGGTCGCCAAGCAAGCAGCAGCAGAGCGAGAAAAACTGAGAGCTGAAAAGAAAGATCGGCTTGATAAACTGCCAGCTGAGGACAAACAGTGGATCAAGGACACAGAGGATCTTATTAAGTCAAATCCAATCTTTGAAGGTTCGGAAGTTGACATTGACATCGTTGATGGCAAAAAAACGGCCACGGTTACGCGGGAAGATGACCGGTCCGTTGTGTTCCACTATGACAAAGCCAGAACAGACAGGATGATCTGGAACCCTAAGCCAATGGCTGGTGCGCCAAAAGGGCAAATTCATTTAACGTCAGATGCAAGTCATACCGACATTAACAAGCAAGCAATTCCGTGGTTAGTTGCTGAAGGAGTTGTGTCGCAAGAAGAGATTCAAGCTTACCCTAACCTAGCCCAAGATTATGCTAAGTGGGCTAACAAAAGGTCGCTTAAAAAGGCCAAGATGGAAAAGGCCACTCCGCTCCAAAAGGTATTCCAAAAAATATACGACTTTTTAGAGCCAATCTTTACACTGCAAAGCAGTCTTTTCAAAGACTTGGAAAAGCGTCGATCAAAAAGTTTAATGACAGACGAAATGCAGGAAGCAATCCATGTGGCACAGGATGCGTTTCTTGCCAAATCTTTACGAGGAAAAACGCCACCCTCAATGCCTGGCTCAAAGAAACCGCCAAAGCAACCACAGACCTACAGGAGTGGAAAACCAAGACCTGTTTGGAACCCACGGGAACCAGCAACAAAGGCAGAGCAAAAAGTTGCTGATTTTATGAAAGCTCGCGGTAAAAAGTTTGCGTTTCTTGACACCCCAAGAGAAGCAACTGAGCCAGCTGGTGTCCACATGACTGACTCGGGGTATGTCTTCTTGTTTCAAGGACTTGCAGATGAGGTAAATCGGGATTTCTTGTCTGGCAAAAACTTGTTGTGGAACGTGCTAGGCCATGAAGTTGCTCACCAGACAAAACTTGACGCGGCAATGCCTTACAATTCCAAGTTTTACAGAGCAAGAAGAAAGCAATGGCTAAAGTTAAATTCAAAACTTGATGCTTACAGAGAATTTGCTGAGAACGCTGGAGAGCTTGATCCAAGTATTCCTCGGAAAGACTGGTCATACGAAGAACAGCAGATTGGAAAAGAAGTCCAAGCCACCCTCGCTGGCGAATTTATGAGCAATCCGTTTTTCAGGAAGATGCTTAAACAGAAAGAGCCTGGGGTCTACGAAAAGCTCAAGAAAAAGATCTTGCAATCGGTCAACAGCTGGGGGCCTAAAGATCAGGCTAAAGAAATGGTGCTTGCAGAGTTCCGCAAAACCAAGGGCGAGAAAAAGCCGGTTGAGAAAAAGCCTCTTACAGCTGAACAGATGCAAATTATCTCAAAGGCATTTAAAGACAAAGAAAAGAACGACAAACTTAATCCAAAACCAACTGGTAAGTTTGCAGAAAAAAATCCTGATTTAATCAAAAAGCATTTTAGGACTGTTGACGATTTCAACGAAGCTGCCTTTGACTACATGATGATGCTTGATGCTGATCAAATGAAAAGGGAAATGGAAAGGGAAGAGGGTAAGAAAAAATCAGCTGGGTTAAAAGAAAAGGTCCTTCAAGGTCAAAAGACTTTAAAAGATCAATCGCTAAAGGAGTACTACCAAAACCATCCACACAGGAAGCTGATCCCAACCAGAGAAGAAGATGTGGTCGAGGTTTGTTTGATTGGCTGTGCCGCCAAGAAGTTTAAAGGCTGGCACAAAGGCATTGACTTGTACGACTCAAGGCCATTCAAGCAAAACGTGGAATATGCCGAGGGAACCGGAATGCCTTGGGGTATACTCTCGGCAAAATTTGGGTTCATGGACCCATACCGAGAATACCATGACTATGACGCTGAGCTTGACACTCAAGAAAAAAGAAATGCTTTTGGTCCGAAAGCTGTTGAGCGTGTGTACGAACACCTTAAGAACCTTGGGGTTGACGTTGAGAATAGGCAGATCAAGTTTACGATTACAGCTCCAAAAAATTACGCAAAGGCGTTTGAAGATTCCAGAGACTTTACGCACGAAGTTGAAATCCCGATGCAGGGGATGGGGCAGGGCAAGCGAAACCAGTGGCTAACTGAGCAGATTAAAGAGCAAAAAGAGCGAAAATCTTTGCTAGAAAAAGATCCAGTTGACTCGCAAATGTTAGCCGATAATCTTGCAGCGATTGAAAGAGAAGAAGCCAGGCGGAAGGCAGAAGCAAAAAAAAGGCAGATGCCGGATTATTTTACAAAGGATGATAATGACAATAACCAATCGTTTATTGAAATGCTTGATCAAATTTCAAGGGAAGATCCCAAGCAATACAATAAAGCAATTCGCGAACCTCTTCAGGACTTTATGCTTGGCATCAAGACTCCTGAAAATTCCGAAGTAGCAAAACTTGAAGGAAGCCAGTTAGACTCTCTTGCGCAGTCTTTAACAAACCCTGTCCAGGAATGGCTTTTTGATTGGAATCAAGAAAATCTTCCTATGCTTCAACTGGACACTGTAGAAAAATTGGCAAAGGCGTTAGCTGTTGAGCTTAACAAAACTCAGACTAAACAAATTCCATTTAGTGATTACGTGCCTGCCAAGCGTAAAGATGAAGTTTACGAACTGTTGCTAACTGACTTTATATCTGGCTCCGGATTGCCTATCCCTCTGATGCGAGCAGTTAGAGCCGTGGCCCCTAAAATTACCGATGACGCTAATTTTAAAAATTATCACGACGCGATCATTGGGAGAAAGGGCGGGCTTTACAAAGATAAGTTTAAGCCTACGGATCCGGTTGCTAAGGATGTTGTTGGGCAGCTTGTAGACAAAGGCGACTACTTGGAAATTCCAGAAGGTTTGACCTTAGATTCGACTGCCAAATACAGTGACGAACAAACTGCTTTGTATGACAAGGCCATAATTGCGATTAAATTGGCAGACACTGCCTTAAAAGAAGCTAATAAATCAGGCTTGTCTTTTGCTGAGGAAGCAGGGGAAGCCGCTCAAAATTACCTCGACGACATAGAGATCAAAAACAAGGAAAATAAAAAGCTTGGCTTGCCAGCTGTTAATGATCCTTACGAGGGTGATTGGTCCTATCTTGCCGAAACAATTGAACAGTTTTTGTATAAAAATTCTGGGCTTGAAGATAAAGGTGACTACATTGAGATTCCCTTTGGTTTTGATTTCTTAAGACCGACAACTCTTAACCATATAACACCAGACATCGAGTTGCAGGCAGGAGAAGCGGCTGATCTTGCGGAGAAATTGTATGTTCAGCATGCTAACGAAATGCCAATTGAAAATATTGCCGACATCGCTGACGAAGAGGTGATGGCTGATATTGGGGTTCTTTTAGATACGCTTTACATGGAGGAATTTAATGAAACTCCTTGGAGCGAAGATGCCGATCTTGAAGATTTTGATAGAGACCCGTGGGATTGGAATGTTGAAGACCGAGATGCTGTTGCAGATAAGATTGAACTGACTGTTTTTAATTACTACAAAAAGCTTGTAAAGGCTAAGCAAGATCCAACAGAATTAGAAAGTTACGAAGTTCCAGAAGAAGAGCAAGTAGAAGAGGAGCAGGAAGAAGAGCAGGTAGAACGAGAGCAGGGAGAAGAGCCTCAGATCTATACTGACGAAGACGGGAATATAAAGTATGACAGATTAAGCGACACCGCTTTGTATAGAGGGATTACGAACGGAGGCAGGCTAGACAATCAAGAGTCAAGAAAGGAATTTGCTAAAAGAGGTGTAAACTACGGCGGTGTCCAGGTTTATATAGGTTATGACGAATTTCCTATAGGGGCTGATAAAAAGGGTGGATATGGAAAATGGATAGACTCCAAGCAAAAAGTTGGGGATGCCAAGGATTCGTTAAGCAAGGCAATTAAGAAATACGCTTCTCAGCTGGATAAGCTAATTGTTAAAGAAGCAGAAAAACTTGGCGTTCCAAAGGGCCGAGGAAAGCTTGGTTTGTCTAAGGCGAAAAAATACTTGGAGATGTTGAAAAAAGCGGAGGAGACGGCTGAAAAAAATCCTAAGCTTGACAAGCTAAGAAATGAGATTGAACAGGCTGAGCAAGAGCTGGAAAAAGCTGCCGGTGCGGACGAAAAAGCAGAGTATGAATTTTATTCTGGAATAGACACAGCAGATGTTGATTGGAAAAAGGAGCGGCCTGACATAGATTTTATTGGAACAGAGTTTCTTGAAGGCAAAAAGCTGGTCCGGCTTAAAGGTCTTACAAAAGGCTTTCACATGGACTACCACAGCCACAAAATGTTTTATGCAGACAAGGTAAAGCTTGGAAAGTTTGATAAGAAAAAACTAAAATACGAAGTCATGGATTTGCAAGGTAATCCAATTGGGTTTTTAAGCCGCTGGGAAATTGCCAATGATTATATGACAGAAGAGCAAGCAGAGGAGCAACGCATCCTTGAGGCCGATCATTTGCAGGCCACAATTGAGTCGCAGAAGCTCAAAGATTCTAAAAAGCCTAAAAAGAAACCTGTTAAGAAAGTTACCCTTAAACAAGCAAGGGAAAGCATTAGAAAAGAAGATCCGGCTTCCAGCTGGTTTGCTGGTCTGAGGATTGAAGCAAAGAAGGTCAAGGCAAAGGCTGTAAAAGACATTGAGTTTAGCGAAGAAAGATTCGGAAGAATTCCAAAATCAACACTTGAATACTTTGACGGCAAAGTGCAGGCTTGGCAATACTCGGGAATAAAAGTAGGTGACACTCGCAGTCCAAAGTGGGCTTCAATCAATGCTCACTATGAAGAAGATAAAGTTAAAAAAGGCGTTGAGTACACCCAAATCAAGACTAAAAAGCATTTAATGTACATTCCGGATGCGGAGGGTTCTGAAAGCAAGAAAGAAGAGAGAAAAGCGTTTTACGTCGGAACTTTTGATAATCTTTTGGATGCAAAACATTTTGCCGTAATGGTGGAAAGGTTAGGTGTAGTCACACACAAAGCTTTTGTTGGAGAAATGTCAGATGACATGAAGGCAGAGCAGTCAAAAATGCAAGCCGTTTATGAGACGTTTGTTCAAATGAGGACAAACAAAAACTTTGACACCGACATTTTAGAAAAAGCGTTTGTCAGGGAAATCGACACCAAGCGGCTGGAAAGTATCAGTCCATACATGCCCGATCCAGAGATCGAGGCAGACATATACCTAGATGCTATTGATCTTGGTGATCAGGGCCTGAGACACCGGATGAGCAAGGTTGGCCTGGCTAAAGTTAAAGAGCTTGCCAATATTGCTCCTGAGTTTAGCTTTAATCCAGTTTTTGTCGTAAACCAAGACTACGATCTTGAGTTTCAGGGATTTACAAATTTCAAGTTTAGGCTGGATCTGTTTAATCTTGACGTTGATGAATTAAAGGTTGGGCAGACGGTCGGGATCAATCTTCCTTCTATTGGAGTGAAGAAGATAACAAACCAGTCTGTCGCAGAAGAAAAGATAATTAAACTCCTTAAAGGCTTTGCTGCATTTAGTGATTCTGAAGCTAGAGAAATAATATCAAAAATTCCGTTTGACTCTAAAAAGCTGCAAAATGAAATATTGGATCGACAAGGAAAGCTTGAACAAGCATCTGTGGATTACAACAGAATGCAAGCAAGAGAAAAGGTTCGCATCGCAAAAGAGCAGCAGCTGCCAGACGACTCGCCGGATATTCGGTCGACTTATCAGATAAGGCCACCTTCAAAAGGGTTAAAAGCGAAGCCGCAGGGAAGTCCACCTCGCGTTCCACAGCCCGGATCTAAAGGTCTTAAGCCACAAGGCCCGTTAAGCAACGCTGCCATCAAGCAGCTCTTTGGTTTGCAGGGGCCAGAGCTTTACAAGATTGCAAAGATATTGATGGCTGGAGGCCCTTTAGATGTCAAGAAGCTGCGTGGCGCACACGGAATGTTCCGTTATGAGGTCGGCACGACAAACATGGATATTTTGATTAACCCAACCACAGCTGAAAACGAGCAAGCATTGCTTCAGACTCTGGCTCATGAAATTGGTCATCTAATTGATTACGTTCCCGAGCTGCTTGCACTGTCTAAGAAAAACAATAAAGGCAATCTGCTTGCAAGGCTCGAAGTACTAAACAACATGTTAAGTAAGCAGCAAGGGTTTTTGCCGTACATGGTTGAAAAAGACAGGAGGAAAATTAAAAGACAAGCCGAGAAGCAGGCTGGCCCAGGCGCAAGTCGAGAAACCATTCAGCGTATTTACGAGGACATGCTTATAGCACAGGGCATACTTCCTCTTACAAGAATCAGGCGAGAGCTAATAGAAGTCACAAAGGCTTGGAGTGGTGACTACACGGGGCTTCCTAAATGGTACGTCAATTACCGAGAAAGTCCGGCAGAGCTGTACGCAGAAGCATTGTCGATGTTTTTGAATAGCCCAGGCGATCTCGAAAGCATGGCTCCGACTTTTTACAACGCTCTCATAGACTATATGAACCGGAATCCCGAGTTTTTAGATGCTTATTCAGATGTTCAGCTGATGATGAATGGCAGTGACAAAGATTTATCGGCTCAAAGAACCGCAGATCTGAGAAAAATGTTCCGCGATGCTGGCGCACACATTCATGCTTTAGGAGAAGAAAAGAAAAAGACTGTAAAAGACAGTGTTCGTGGTATGGTTTCGTATTTAAGCCAATACGGGCTGGATAAGCATGCCGCTGTCACCCTGAAAATGGGCCGCAGAAGCCCTGTAGGAGTTAATCAGGCAGACAAAGATGCAGCAAGGTTTGCCTTGGATGAGCTGTTCACCATGAACTCAGACAACAATAAATTTGTTCGTGAGGTTAAAGATACAGTCGTTGATCCATTGAAGAAGTATTACATGGAAAACGGCACTAGAGAGATGGGGAAAATGACAGAAGAAGAGGCAGGGTATCACGCACAAGATGACCTTGGATTCTTTCTGTTCAGGCAAAGAGTTGTCAATGGAGATCGACAAGACAAGGCAAACCCCTTTGCAACTACCCCGACATCGGCAAAGCAAGACTTAGTAAACATGGAAGCTAGGCTTGGCACAGATGCTTACGATGAGCTTCAAAAGCTTGCTTTAATGTTTCACGATCTTGTTTTCGAGGCGAGCGAAAATGCTGTGGCAGAGGGCGTGTATAGCCAGCAAGCAATGGACGAGATCATTGAACCAAACAGGGATTACTATGCCGCGTTTAGGGTTACAAAGTACATAGAAGACCCAATGTACATCCCAGCTGGAATAATGAAGCAAGTTGGTACGTTTGATGGCGTTGAAAACGTGTTTCATTCAACCATGCTTAAAGTTGTCTCCTTGAATCGTTTGACAAAGCTTAATAAGGCTAAAAACAGAGTCAGAGTTTTCTTGCAGAACAATTTTCCAGACGAAATAACAAAGGTCCCGACTTATTACGTCGGGCCAGGCAAACCAAGGGAGCCAAAGGGGAAACCGAAAGCTGGTTACGAACGAATAGTTGAGCTTGTCGATGGCAAGCCTGTTTGGTGGGAAGTTGATAAGTCTATTGCAAAGTCGTTTGAAACGTCAGATATAGGCGGTCTTGATACAGTAGTCGGAGTCATGAACTCATGGACCTACAAGGCTTTTCACCCGTTGTTTGTGACGTACAACCCTGGCTTTATTATTAAAAACCCAGTAAAAGACCTTCGCCGAACGTATGTCAACCTTGGTTCAATTTACAAGGTCAGCATGCTGGAATTGTTCGCCGAGCAGATCAAAGCTGTGCCAGCTGCGTATCGTCGCACGAAGGGCATCCTTGATCCAGTTGTAAAAGACATGCTGGACTCTGCGGCAATTGATATTCCGTTTGTGGGAAGAGATGCTGGCAAGCGGATGTTGCAAAGTGAGGAAAACAGCCTAGTTGCCTACGACAACATGCTTAAAAATGCAGGGCTGATGGAGGTACGCAAAGGGCGGCTGGAAAGCATTCCGTACCTTGGAAGAGTTTTCAGGGCAATTGAAGCAGCTGGAGAAATTACTGAAACAGCCACCAAAATCGCTGGTTGGCGGGTAATGGAAAAACGAAATGTTCCAATTCAGGAAAGAGCGTTTAACGTGCGAGCTTACGTGGGAACACCTGATTATAAGAAATCGGGTCTTTTCACCTCGGTTACTAACGGTGTTTTTATGTATTCACGGGTCAAGTGGAACGGCCTGCAAGCCGACATGAACCTTGCTACGCACTCGGACACTGCTTCGGGGTGGTGGTGGAGACAACTCATTACAACGATCATGCCAACCTCGTTTACTAAGCTTACAGCCTATGGCGGGGGATCGGCGTTAATGTACTTCATGCTGGGGCTTGATCCAGATGACGAAGAGGATATGGACAGCTTTTTAGGTCAGACCGTTTTGTGGTTCCATGAAAACTACAGGCGATACGGTTCGTACTGGACGCGGGCCTATGATTCAATACCGCTTGGACTTGACGAAGAATCTAAGGCTTTGTTTCTTTCAATTCCTCGCGACGAAACAAGCAAGCTGGTTGCAACGGCTTACGACCATTTCACAGATTTAATAATGCTGGGCCTTGGGCAGGACATTAAATCGGGAAAAACCACAGGGCAAGTTGCCGGTGATCTTTTTGCAGGGGTAACTTGGGATGCAGCGGCTCCTTCGTTGTCGCCCACACTTTTAATGTTAGCAAAAAATGGTCAATATTTGCTCGACAAGCAGCCGTATGATGATTTTAGAGACAGGTATATTGTTCCTGATCTCCATTGGCAGGCAGGCGGGCATCATGCCGCACTTAAAATGCTTCAATGGAACATACAGCAATTTGGTGCGCCTGGACAAGCAGTTGGGTATCTCATGGACCTGGCTGAAGGAGATGCGGCTGAAACTACAATTTCCGAAGCTGCTTTAGAGGCGGCTGGTGCGTTGACTGGCATTGGATCTTTAATTCGACGTACTGATACGGGCTTAAAGGCTGAAGAATACGCAAGGATTGAAGTGCAGCAAAGGCATGACGCTCAGTTTAGATTGAGTCTAGGTTATAAAGCCTATAGCTTGGCAACTGAGCTTAATACGCTCAACCGAAAGGAAAAGTCAACAAGTCTTGGGTTAAACGAAAAAGACAGAAAGCGAAAATACGACCTAGCTTTGTATGGAAACTATGTTTACGAGCCAGCTAGAATGGCTATCAGAGAGGCTGATCTTGCAGCAGACACACAAAAAGGAAAATCGTTACGCAAAAAACTGCTAAATACAGCCGAGTTAGCAGACAAAGGCCAGCTGCCTACGCTGGCAAAGTTTGATGCAGACAAAAAGGATGACATCACATGGGGTTTGTCTAATGCTGCGTACAAAGGAGCAACAACTCCCCCAGAAAGAAAAAACTATACAACCGATGGGGGCTTTGAAAAGTCTGTTGCAGAATACAACGAGAACCAAGATGCTATGATCGAAAGAATGAAGCATTTCTTTCCAACGGAAAAAGAAGCGATAGATGCGTTAATGTATCATTTCCGGTTTGATAGGGTCGACGACAACGGCAAACCGACCAGAAATAAGTACCAAATTAAGTATTTAGAAGCATACGACAAACGCAGAAAACAAATAATTCGGATTTATCGCACTCCAAACAAAGGACTTAAGCAAAAGTAGCAGCATTTTGCTTGCATAAAAAAAGTTTGGTCTATCGACTTGACTTAGTTCGTTCAGCCAGGTTAATCTTTGGCAACCAAGTTACAGGAAGTTTTTTGGAGGAACGAATGCTTGTTTTATCAAGACGGGTGCTTGAAGAGATTGTTATCAATTCAAACATCAAAGTCACTGTTGTTGAGATAAACGGAAATCAAGTCCGTATCGGAGTCGAGGCTCCAAGCAATGTCTCAATCTTACGAGGTGAGCTTTTAAATCACGGGGGCAACTCCGATGACTAAAGAAAGGCTTACTCACAGTCGGATGCAGTCTTTTAAGCTGTGCCGCAAAAAGCACTACTACGAATACGAAGTAGGCATAAGGAAAGAAACCGACGCGAAGGCGTTGCGAATGGGCCATGCTGGTCATGAAGGCTTGGATCAGTTGAAAAAGACCAACCTGATTGATGTGGCTTGCCAAGCCGTTAAAGACGAGTACAAAAATTGTCCACCGGAAATATCTCAGTATGACTGGGAGATTGAAGAACAGACAGTTTTAACTCTTCTCGAAATGTACAATTGGTACTGGCACTATTGGTCTTTGAATGAGCATGAGCCGTTTAATGTAATTGTTTCAGAGGCATCATTTGACTTTCCGCTTCGCAACCCAAAAACAGGGTACGCGGCAAAAAACTTTGATAGAGCTGGCAAAATTGACGGCATTATCAAAAAGAACGGAAGGAAGCTTGTCCTGGAACATAAGTTTCTGGGCGAGGACATTAGCCATGGTGGCAGCTTTTTTGAAAGGCTTCGCTTGGATCAGCAATGCACAAACTACGTTGATGCAGCCAACAGCCTATTCGACAATGTTGATGGCGTGTTGTACGATCTGATTCGCAAGCCGACGATTCAGCCAACCGCAATTCCTGTGCTGGACGAAGACGGCAAAAAGATTGTCTTAGATTCAAGCGGAGAGCGTGTTTACAACAAGGACGGCAAAACCTATCGCCAGTCAGCAGACAAAAAGCTTGGCTACGAGATTGTCACTCGGGATATGACCGTTGAAGAGTGGGGCCTGAAGCTTGCAGTTGACATTGAAAAACGGCCCGACTTTTATTTCCAGCGTCATGAAATAGCTCGCTTGGAAAGCGACATACAGGAGTTTCGTGAGGAAGTCTGGCAAATACAGCTGGATATTAGAAGTCACCAGCGGTCTGGGAACTGGTACAAGACGGTTAACAAAGGCAGCTGCACGTACTGCCCCTTTACCTCGTTGTGCTTAAATAGGTCACAGATCGACAAAAACACTCAGCCCTACGATTACCCTGAAGGGTTTGTCAAGCTGGAAGACGTGCATCCGGAGTTGGGCTAATGTTGTTTGATAAATTTTCACAAAATGACCCAAAGCCATTGGATGCAAAGTTTGATGGCAGTGATTACGACGACAAGGTGGACCGCCGAAGACTGGCCGGTCAGATCTTGCGAGTTTATGAGTGCATGAAAGATGGTCAGTGGCGAACGGTAAATGAGGTTCATCAAGTTACCGGCGACCCACACGCTTCTATCAGCGCACAGTTGAGGAATTTACGGAAGCCTAAGTTTGGTTCATATAATGTTGTGAAACGAATCAGAGGTGAACGAAAAGATAGTTTGTACGAGTATCAGCTTTTAACCCAAAAAGGAACTTTAGAATGTCAACAGCACCAAAGTCAGTTGCAAGCCGGCCAGCCAAAAAATACGCCGAAGGCCACCGTCCCCAAGCAGCTAAAACGCCAGCTGTCTCAGGAGTAGTCAAGGGCGTGGTTTCCAATCAAGGCGAAAGGATTGGAATTTACGGAAGTGGAGGCATCGGGAAAACCGAGCTGGCCTCTTCGCTGGCTAAAGTCGGAATAGATCCGCTGTTTATTGATCTCGATCAGGGAAGCATGGGCCTTGATGTAGCCAGGGCAGTGTCGGGGGAAGATCAGCACCTTACAAGAACTTACCAAGAGGTTCGAGATGTGCTGCAAAACCATGAGTTGGTCTCCCAGTTTGGGGCCGTAGTGATCGACACGTTTACGACTCTTGAGGACAGGATTCGCGATCACGTCATTGCGACGGTTCCTCACGAAAAGGGCAAAAAGATTAGCTCGATCGAAGATTATGGCTTTGGAAAGGGCTTGTCTCATGTATTTGACCAAGCACTTTTAATTCTCAGCGATCTTGAGGCAGTTTGCCGGCTGGGTGTGCATGTTATTGTCATTTGCCATCAAGTCTCAGAGAAGGTTCCCAGTGTTGAATCGGAAGACTTCTTGGAATACCAGCCGCGTTTGCAATCTCCAGCAAAGACCGCAAAGCTTCGGGAACGCATGTTTGAGTGGTGCAACCATTTCTTCCGAGTTGACTTCGATCGTTTTGTTGACGGCGGTAAGGTTGCTTCGACAAACAAGCGAAGCATTCATACTGTCAAGACAACAACGGCGTGGGCCAAGCATCGGACAATGCCAAACGGCAGGCAGTTTCCCGAGTTAATTGATTTTGAAAAAGGCTCGTTTGGTTTGTGGGACATTATGTTTGGAGGTGCAGAATAATGGTTTCAAATAACACTCCCCCAAAGGGCGGCGTAGTTGACACCCCTGGCGAAGTAAAAAGAGCTGCCGTTGACGTGCTGAAGACGTTTAAAGATGCCTTGCACGAGCAGCATCATTTAGGCAGCGATCTTGAGAATTTGCGAATGATTAGCAATGTCGCTTATAAGTATTCAGAAGAAGTTGAGCAGGAGTTTCTGGAGATTGCTCGCCGACGACACGTTTTTGGCGGGCGAGACGATGAACAAGTATCTGGCGATTCAGAAAAGTCAATTGAGTTTATCGTTACAAAGATTGGTGCAGCAATTGTGCAGATTTGGTGTTCGGATTTGCATATTAAAATACAAGCTGAAGACAATTGAACAGCTGTTGGATGCTTGCCCGGGCTACCTCACGGATACCATCGGAGGATAGGCTGTCACAGGAAACGACGGCGGTCTGGGCAGGTTTTTTACGAAGTGGGTGGTTTAAGTAGTCTTTGATTATGGTCAAACAGTACGCTTAACTAAATTCCACCCACTTCGTTTTTTATTTTTTTTTAAATAAGGATTTTGTGATGCCATACATTGAAGAAGCAGGAACATTTCGTGGTGAGATCGTAGCCTACGGAGCCGAGGAAAAGGATTCTGGAAGTGTTGCTGTTAAGATTGAAGTTTTAATTAGCGATCACTTTGCCAATGGAGTTTGGAACGATTGGTCTGAACACAACATGATTGCAACTGGCCGAGTCTGGCTGATTGGCAAGAACGGCAAGATTATTAAGCGAAATGCTGAAGCACTTATGAACTATGCTGCGTGGGACGGCACTTTTAAGTCAATTACTGATGGAAACTGGGAGCCAGACAAGGTTGGAATTACTGTAAAAGGTGAGGAATACCCCGAAGGATCTGGTAAAATTTTCTACAGGATCGAATGGATTAATCCCTTTGAAAAGAAAAGTCACGCTGGCAATGGAAACTTTAGCACTGAGAAAAGCAATGCCCTGGATTCCAAGTACGGAAGCCAGCTGCGTGGCCTTGCTTCGGTTGCTAAGCCTAAGCAAGCTCCAAAGCCAAGTGTAGCAACCGATCCTGACATTCCATTTTAAAGGAGAGTAGCAATGCCAAGACCAGAATTAACTGGGCCAATCTCAGAGAAGGAAGCGCAGGAGCTTCGAGAATTTATCTTCATGAGACGGAGGATTGAAGAGCTTGAATCGCAATTGCTCAGAAGCCGACAAATGGCAGATATGTACTGGAAGATGTACGAAGAGCTGATGCTGAAAACGCGATCGGAGCGACCTCTTTCGGCTGGTGAGCTAACCCTCGCGGAGGGTCCTCTATGAAACGCGAAATTGCTCCCGAGGATGTTGAGCTTGTTTTTAGTTTTCATCATAAGCATCACCCACGGGAAAAGCTAAATGCTGAAAAACGAAAGTTGATTCGCCAACGGTTGAAGGAAGGTTACACGATTGCAGACTTGCGAAAAGCAATTATTGGAATCCACAACACGCCCCACAATCTTGGTCACAACGAAAGAAGAACAAAGTACCTTGGTTTGCACGTTTCGCTCAGACATGAAAACGTAGATCGTTTTATTGAAACGGGAGAACAAGTCATTGAACGTAAAGAAAAATTAAAACGGAAAAGGAGAAATAAGAACGCGAAAAGCTCGCTACCGATTGCGGAAAAACAAGAGATGTCCCAAGAAGAGCGAGACAAAGAAGCAGCTGAGTTTAGGGCTATGGTGAGAAAGGAGTTGCAGAAGTGATTCCACCACAGCCAAACACCGACAAATGGGGCAGGCGAGGGTCGCGGATCAAAGATAGCAATCTTGTTCGCGACTTTTGCCGCATTTGTGCTGAACCCATCAGGGTTACGGATATTGGATTCGGGTCAAGCTCTCCAGCTTGCAATCGTTGTTCAGACGAAGATCGCATGCGACCGTGGAGCCAGGGCAGCTGGAATAAGTTTGTTTATTTAACAGACAAAGAGTACCACGGAGATTTCTACTACGGATGACTCCAACGCAACGCACACTTAAACGATTTAGAGCAGCTGGCTATCATTGCGAGGTCGTTGAACGCTGGTGTCAATTCTCTAAGAGGCGAAAAGATCTGTTTGGGTTCATTGACATTCTGTGCATCAAGCAAGGCCGGATCGTTGGAGTTCAGGCTACCAGCGGCGGCAATGTGCCAGCTCGTATTAAAAAGATCGAAAGCGAGCCAAACGCTCAAAAGTTTCTGGATGCCGGTGGTGTTATCTTAGTAGTTGGCTGGCGACCACTAGTTGCAAAAAAAAAGGACGGCACAAAAGCGCGCCGTCCTCGTTGGGCTTGTCGGGTTAAGCGGGTTCGATCAATCCCTCACGTTTAAGTATTCGCTGGATCTGTTGAGGATGCCAGTTAGTTCCCTTACGTGTGGGGATCTTTTCGCCGTTCAGCCAACGAGCAATTGCGTTGTAACTATCGCCAGCTTTGTATCTCTCCCGTATGGTGTCGATCGTAGCGATCTCTTCGTAGTCCTTCACAGATTTTAATCTGTTTTCAGGGTCAGGCTTAAGGCCGTAGGGCCGGTCATTTGTTGTCTTAGGCATTGCTATTTTCCTTGTTAAATATTTGATTGTAAATTGATTCCAGCCGCTTTCCAAAGCGAACGAATGCATCAATCCGCTCATCTCCAGACAGCGGCAGGCCGTCAGAGTTTATTAACTCGGCGGCATACCACTTTCCGTCAATTGCAAGCGGGAGCATAGCCATGAGCTGCTTGGCCTCGGCTTCAGTGTCAACACTAAACGCTGGCAAAAATCCATCGGGACACACGGTCCCGTATCGCACCTCAACCGCTCAGTAAATCTTCCATTTGCGATCAGTGTTGGGCAAGTCGCTAAAATTGTAATGTCGCTTTACCATCCTTGTTTCCCCTTTATTCTATTGCATGGCTTTCCAAGATCAGGCAGCACAGTGTTCTCGATCCAGTTGAATAGGCTTTTGCTAAGGTCGCTTAGGTCACCGTCGATCACTCGCTGTTCCATGTTTAGGCTCTGCCCAACGAAGTATGAGTGGCAATTGTCATAGCTTCTGTTCGGTCGGTGATCCCAAACCTTGGTAAAGAAAAACCAGCTGCAATCTTCGTAAGTGCCATAGCCTGGCCCGACCTGGCCGACACAGCCGAAGCTGATTCCTACTTCCGGATAATAGTGATTGAGCCAATCACGCAAAACGTAATAAGACTTGGTTTCGCGTTGATCGCTGTGATCCTCAATTCTTACCATCGTAGTGTTATTTAGTAATTTCATATTCAATCTCCTTGTTTGGGTTAAGTTCGTATTTAGCTAGGCCGCACACCGCCGCAGTGAACGCTGCGAGCATGGTGACGACCACAAATATTTTTATTAGAGTTTTCACGTTAGTGTTAATCCGTTAGTTGTTGTGATTTGCGGGGCCGTCGGAATATGTTTCCACTTGCTCGACCCCGCTATGGTCCGTCCAAAATAAAAGAGCCGAGACAATGTCCTGGTCAATCACGTATGCTCGACACCACTTGCGTTGGTTGTCCACGGATCCGTGGTGCGTTAAATCGTGTTGGTCGCCGTTGAGCATTTGCAAACGGATCATAAGGCCCACACTGCGCACAGATCGTCTTTCGACACCGTCACCTCATCATTGCCAATTCGCAGATCAAAACCAAATGCTATGTCGCACACTGCATCCTGAAGATCGCTGTAAAGATCGGAGTCGCGGATCAACATCTCGACCGGCCCTGACTCAACTTTTTGCACACCATTGCAAAAATACCGAACGCGGTACACATACCCCTCGTTGCAGATTCTTCCTTCAATTTCGCATTCCCAAAACACTTTAAGCGACACAACGCATCGCGGGTTGGTCCTGGCTTGCTCGGCAGCTGCGAATAGAGGTTCGGCTGCTTTTTGGATGTTCTTGGCAATTTCGCCCAAAGAATCGTGTTCAACAAAATAATTGATTAAGCTGTGCAGCGTGCTTTCGTTTTGCAGATCGGTTTCGTTTAATTTCATAATTCGCTCCAAAAAAAAGGCCGGACACAAACCCGTCCGGCATGGGTAAGAATTTTAGTTAGTACATAATCGACAGGTTTGTAAATAGGTCCGGAACAAACGGCGTGTTCGGATCTTTGCAAACGACCTCGTACAGATCCCGCTTAATCGACTTGGTTTGTCCGTTGTAAACTGGAAAGTTCATCACGTCGTAGATCTTGCCGTCCAGCTGGACATAGCAATAGCTCAAGTCGAATACGGTCCAGCCCTGAACGTAATCAGCGAGATAGCGTAGTCGCACGATCCGGCCCTTACGACCGGCCCGTAGTGCATCCAGAAAATCATCCCAGTGCAGCCGCTCATCCTCAAGATTGTCAGTGTCGAAGGTTGTACCCCAGTCGTGGAATATCTGTGTTGTCATTGTTCGCTCCAAAGTAAAAAAACAAAGAATGCCGGTCGGACCGTATCCGGCAGTAGGTCATGAGTGGATCAATCCCACATGGCTTGGCCCGTGAGGACCAGGGCGGGGCCAAATATATGCTGGCCCGTCATGAGTGAGGCTGTTTCATTGTATCCCAGCTCCAACAGGATCCCCTCCTCGTTTACCAGCATTTGCATTGGCTGATCTTCAATCAACTCCGGCAGCAACTCAACAAACTGGACAAGCCCACCGACGATCGCTTGCGCCTCTTCTAGCGTGGGCCGTTTATCTGTCATTTTGGTGATCTGCGTGAAATTGTGGTTAGTTACTTGATAATTCATAATTCGCTCCAAATAGGTAAAAAGTGAAAAAAAGGCCCCGCGCCCGATAGGCTCAGGGCCATGAGATTGGGTTCAAACCGTATTATGCATCACTCGGGACCATGTGCAGATCCCAACACGGACCGCAGATGCCGGTTTGCAGCTTCTCGCGATCGGTTACAGATAAATACGGCATAGCTTCCTGAATTACTAGACCGTTGCGCCAGCGATCGTAATCTTCTCTGATCGTATGCACCTCGTCTGATCGGCTGCACATGGGGCATTGAGTAGGTACGGTGTGGTCCATTCTGGCCCGATCCTTAATCTCGCGCCTAGCGTCGGCCCATTGATACAGCTGGGACCACGTACCACCAACTTCGATCTTAAGCCTATTAACCATTTGCATTGCACCACGGACAACGTCCGGCGCAAATTCACTCGGGAAGCCGAGGATCACAGCTGTGATTTCGCAATCTTCTTCGTACCATTCGCGACACCATACGGTCGGCATGCCACGGGCCTCCAGATTGTTTTGCCGATCGTCGGACAGCTGGTAACCACCATGAGTGGCGGTGGTGTGTGCGGTCACTCCGTCGATCACTGGGTAGATCCCTTGTGAATGCCCCCACGGTGTGTCGATTGTTCGTTCGTTCGTTCGTTCGTTCATCTAATTCGCTCCTTGTTAAAACAAAAACTACCAAGCCGGACCACCGACCAGGGCCGGTGATGCGGTTTGGTTCCTCCTGCTAAGTTATTTACTTCGCCCCCTTCAAAGCTACGAACGCAATATTCTTTCCAGCGTCCGGACAGCACAACCGGCAGCTGCTGCAAGTGACCGACGGTTTAGCCCCATTTGCTTTCTGGAGGTCATAGGGGCATAACGTTTCATTGCGGGCCTTACTTGCGGGGTCGTCGATCACACGGGCCGTGTTCCAACCGGCTTCCTGCATTGTCTTGGCTTGCTCGATTGTGTCGACGCTTGCCAGGATTCCAAAATTGTCGGGCCAGCTGTCCGGACCGAATCCAGCCGCGTCGAGCTGTGGCGCGGCGTGGGTGTAACTCCAACCGACCGTATATCGTTGGGCCGGCATGCTGTGCCACTCAATCACATCGCGAGCGTGATCTCGATCGACAACCCGCCGACCGTCCGCAGTAGGCTTAAGCCAGTCCCCGCCAGTTAGGTGACGGATGAGCGGGACCCCGTTTGCTTTTCTCAACGCGGTTGCTGTGCTGTGGTCCCCGTGCTTCTCGATTAGGCTAGGGTGGAATCGCATCCGGCCCCGATGAGCGTAGCAAGTGGGATCGTCCGGCCCTGCATTGTGTGGAAGCAGTGCGCAAGATCCCGGGCAAGTGGTCCCGACCTTACGGGCCGTCGATGCCACGCATGGCCCGAGCTTAGAATTGCCACCAGCGATGGTGACGAGTGTTTTAGGTTTGTTCATTGTATTCGCTCCTGTGAAGTAATTACTTGCGACCCAAGCGGATTAGATCGCACACGATCACCACTCCGGCCCCGATAAGGGCCAGATAGGTGACGATTGAAAATATGCTCATGCGATCACGTCCAATCGGTCGGCTTTGCCGATGATCTCGACGCGAAATCGGTCCGAAGCGTAAAGCATACGGGCCAGCCGGCTGTCGATGATGTCGAACAGCTGCAAACGCGTCGGGTAAGTGGCTCTGGTTTGGTCGATTGACTCGACTCGCCACCAACTCGGCTCTAGGTGGTGTCTGCGGATCTTGATCACGATTTGATCGCCCATGGTCTTAGCTCCCTGTAAGGTGTGATAGGTGTGAAGAAATAAAGTCTAGTGATTCACTCGACGCGGTCAATGCCGCTGGTCCAGCAAAATCCCGATTTTTGCGGTTGTGATAGCAAGTGGACGGAGCGCGGGCCGGCTGCGGATCTGGTGGGCCGGTCCGGTGGTGGGATAGCAGCAGCTGCTGACCTGTCCCGGCCACCGACCTCAATCCCGCTCGGGATCCCGAGGACCACGGGCCAGCTGTGCGTGCGTGTGTGTGTGGTCGATCGGTGGTGGATCCGTGTGTGTGTGCGTGGTGTGTGTGTGCGTG